>Ga0123352_10003380_pt1 | contig 23033 bp, 18 predicted proteins | sample TergutLab28metaG_FD_89700 | JGI IMG/M metagenome (GOLD analysis project Ga0123352, IMG submission 89700) | Labiotermes labralis P1 segment gut microbial communities from Petit-Saut dam, French Guiana - Lab288 P1 | ecosystem: Host-associated > Arthropoda: Insects > Digestive system > Gut ...
TTGGGTGTCTGCTAGCGTGGTCAGGACCACGCTAGCAGACACCCAACAGAACTGGCATGACAAATACCTATTGCGTGTATGCAGTGTTGAGATACTCGTGACGATGGACAGTGGACATGCCCGAAACATGTAGAGTAATTTATCAAATAAATTCGAGAAATAGTGCATCTCGTTGGCTTTCATTATAAGAATATATCAGGATGCACGGTCCTCTGAATGTCAGATATTTATTGGTTCTCTGTATAATTGGAAAACGGGATGAGTCACGTCAAGACAATGATATCTGTAGATCAGAAGTGTCATTAGAGGAGGAATAAAAAATAGTGTATGAATTTCTCGTTTCCCCCTTTCAATGACCATTCCTCAAATGCACCATTCACATTCACCTAACAACTGTTCCACTAGTACAAAGCCTCCCTCCCTAATAAAAAACAAAGAAAAAATTGTTCCTCATTGTGTAGTCAGTCAGTCAGTTACCTAGGTAGCTAGTCAAATGGGCAGTACTTAGGCACACCACTAGTTAGTTAATTAGTGAGTTAGTCACTTAAGTAGTAATAAGTTAATAAATTAAGGCAAACTAATACAGACACAACTGTGTCACTGTATTGTACCGACTGCACTCCGACCATCTCTTGTCGGGAAAGTATTTTCAAAGCGGTCCACGATGTCACGGTCAGAGCAATGTAGCAGCAAGGTCCCGTATGCGTCAATCAAACACTGACTCACTGCTACTTCAAATGTGAATATCAAAGTCAAATTCCTACCCATACGACACGGTCGGAGTAGATTCGGTACACGGAGAGAGCACAGTCCGATGTGTGTGTGTGTGTGTGTGTGTGTGATTTAGCGTTAGCCTGAGGCATTTGGTTAGTTACTTTGTGGTAGAATGTCGGTCCATTGGTCTGTAAGTCAGTACGTTTGCTACTAACAGCGACAGGTGTGCGGTATTGCGAAAGTCAGCTCAACATATTCGTAGGATCTAAGCGAGGATTCTTGGAGATCAGTGTTACAAATACATATGCAGATACTGCTTGGATTCATGTACATAAAACTAACTGGCGTGTGTAGTAGGAATAGGTCCTGGAACGCTAGGGTACGAGGTCATGCCTGTCTATGAGCCATGAAGATTTATTAGAACTGTTTTGTGGGGGCTTGGGGGTGCGTGAAAGAACAGAAGTTGAGTGAGGCGGAAACCATGAAACGTTCCTTCCAGTACTATTAAAAATAGCTGACTCTCGTAATCCCTGCCTACCAACAATCGCTCCGATTTACGACGAGAAACATATGGTCCTCGAAATTACCCTTTTTTTAGGCGTCTTTGTTCATATTAATTTTCAGGCAGGGTTATAGAGCACTAAAGGCCGCTGTTTTTACAGTCTCTGCGTAAAATGAACACAAGATAGGAAGGTTTATCTTCCACATATGTTATGTTGGAGACTACACGATAAATTTAGATTGTATCGTATCAGAAAGTTAACTGAAAAAAAACGCTTTTTTACTTCATTGTAATATAATTTTCAACCTTCGTTTAAATGGTGCAGAACAGCATATTCCAATACAACCCACAGACTGCCAAAACTAACTGACTTATCACAAACACAATCACCATAACACAAACTCGTACTGACAGATGGAAATTTTGTTTCTAAGTGAGATATCTCTTTCGTATCAGGTAGACAGCGTTAGTAGCTGTAAATAACGAGAATGTATGCGACCACGAACGTTCATAGGTTGGTTTCCTTGTTAATCCTAGCGGTTAAATGACTTTATGAAAGAGGACCCTTCGTGAGAAATCGAATATTTCTCAGCTAAATTTATTAAGAACGACAGTTTATGACATTACTCTCACATCAATCCACTAAGATCGATAGGCCTTCTGAGCCAACAGAATTCGGTACACATTTTCTCACCCTGTTGCTTGAAGATAAATTTTGGGATTATCTTCGCGGTGGCCGATACCAGTGGCCGCGCAGTCTAAGGCATAGGTCTGCGGGAGCTCGCCCGCTGAAACTGTGGGTTCGAATCTCGCCGACAGCATGGATTCTTGTCTGTTGTGAGTGTTGTGTGTATTCAGGTAGATGTCTCTACGACGAACTGCTCACTCGTCCAGAGTCCTACCGACTGTGGTGCGTCGTTGTGTGTGATCTAGAAACTTCGTGAATGAGGAGGCCCTGGCCCGGGTTGGACCTCAGCACCACAAGAAGAAGTTCCCGGTTAACTAGTTATTTGGTTTAGATGTACGGAATCGCCTTCCATATACACAAATCGATGGTTGTTCACTATCGTGACCATAAAATCCCACCCCTTTCCCCTGTCTTGAATCATTTCATTCCAACTATTTCCACAACCAATTTATTCATTTTAACACTCGTAAATTTAAACAGGGCTTGATTTTCCAAGCGTCATTTTCCGTTGGTTTCCCGAAACAAAAATTAAATACGAACATATTACTTCCTTAATGCGTACTACAGTTGTCGCCCCAGAATATCCTTCTCTGTTTAATAAAATTAACCTTCTAATGCACGCAGTACAATTTGCGACGTGCCTCATAACGTTATTTGCCATATTTTCCCATTAATTCTTATTTCCTTTACAAACATATTACATGTAATTTAATGAGGTTGGAGCAATTAAAATAAGCAACATTCAGGGCACCATACTAGTGGCTTCTGAACCGTCAGTAAACATACTGTTTGCAATGATATTAACATAACGGTTATCTTGGGGCATCTAAAGATGTGCATATTACTTGAAGAATAAAAGACCAACTTTATATCACTTGCTATTTTATTTCACTACTTATGTGCTCAACATGTTTCGGACATTAATATATCCATCATCAGGAGCTTGCGAATATTCTGTTGAATTACCACATTGGTCGTATTGTTCTTGTTTCGATGTGTGTTGGAGATTCGGTGTGGTTGGGAATATTCGCAAGCTCCTGATGATGGATATATTAATGTCCGAAACATGTTGAGCACATAAGTAGTGAAATAAAATAGCAAGTGACATAAAGTTGCTCTTTTATTCTTCAAATATCACAATGATGCACGTTTCAGTAAACGTAAGATGTGTGCATTTTACATTCAGACCACAAGGGAAGCAAATGATAATGTATTTACAGAAATAATAGTATCCTTATAAAAAGAACACAAAAAGCAACGCTTTTACGATAGAGCATCTGACACGGGTCTAGAAGGACGTCGTCAACGTTGCCAAGCTTTCTGGCTCCTTTCAATGTACTTTCTCATGTTAGTACACCTTATAACACGATTACAGTTCCTTCGGCAAAAATCTTCCTGTGGAAGGACTATAAGATTAGGGCGTGATGAAAGCCAGCAGTATCGGCTCACAATATTCTTCTCTTCCGATACTACGGCCATTCCGGCATATTATCAGCAGGGGTGTTACTGTGATATCCGTTACATTTTACGACAATCGAGTGGCACTGCGAGATGAGAACATGCTGCGTCAAGACGTGATTGTTGCAACAAGAGTGACCTCTTTCGGGAGCGAAATATATTGAGGACAGTTTATAATGAGCGACTGCTGAAAATGAGGGGTAGATATCATGAGACACACACAAACACACACACACACCATAGCAAGGAACGATCATACGTATGGGAAGATCGTTATAATTTACTATAGAAGGGACTCTTACCTAGAGACAGTTAGGCACGAACTGGGGGAACAAAATAGCTACACTTTACACAGTCTTTTAAAATTTAACGTATCGAAGATGTGATACTGACGCCATTGACGTATCGGGAGAATCAAAGCTACGGGCTCTAATTTGGCTTGAAATGTACATAAAGAAGAAGCGACGGCAATCGGGAGTGTAACTCGCAGACTCAATTCCAGAATGGTTAAATCGAATGACATTAAAATTTAAAGGAAAGAAGTATTTCAATTTAAATTGTTCAATGGCACTCATTGCTCTCATTACACCTTTCCGACCTTCATGGTCATTTATTACAACTGAATTTACTGTCGCAATGCCAATGGGCACAACAGAAACCAGCGCTATTTAAAACAATAAATCCTTCCATTACAATTCTTTCTACTTGCACATGATTAGAACCTTTGCTTTAACATTTGTGTAACTCAATAAGCTCTAACTTAGTCTACATTTTGTGACAGGTGGAGAATATTCTATTGCGAGATTTGAGGTTCCCGCAGTGGTTTTGCAGTCTTAGTATTGCTTGATCCCCAAGTTCCTCTGAAGAAGAAGGCAATACGAGTCTTCAAAATATCGGTGACCATTTACCAGTCTAAATGAAGTAACGCCGTATAAGACTAACTTGCATGTTTCCTGTTGCATGTTCCAACTTTTACTGATATAAGGGGGTTTGATTTGAGGTTCACACCAAGTATAAAATTAGTCGATACGAATTAAGACAGATTCGATAAGATATATTAGTTAACTGCAATTGGGTTGACACCCGGTGGCAGTAGTACAGTACACATTTACACAAAACAATACACAGAATAACACTTTTAATATACACACTCCAATATCATATTTCATGAACTCTACCTTAATGTGCCCGAAGCACTAATGGGGCTATGACATACTGAAGGTGCTACTCCAAAGGTGGCTAGAATGTGTAGTAATGTTGCTACCTTAGCAGTTGTACCAAAAGTGTCACATCGAAGAGTTATTTCAGGTTTTAGAAGAAAATAACCCCACAAAAGTACAAGATTTCTAAGAAATATTTAATCTTACAAAATATTCTGTCGCAGCGTACAACATTTTTGACGACAATCCGGTCTGATAGGTATAGACATCAGCTATATCGGGAGGTAAAAAATCTCCGACAGCATTTCGATTTATCTTCGTACTGAATCTTAATATATTACAATGGCCTAGTTACTAGGAACTGTCACAAATCACAAGCATTGGCATGCCTTAAAGTTTTAAAAATCCTTGTCTATTTTAGGGTTTCAGTAACACCTAGGGTAAGCAAAGTAATTGTGCTTCATAAAAACTCCGTCCCTTCTAGAAGAATACTAAGTTTCAGGGCCATGGGAGTTATGTTTATTACTGTCCTCTGTGCCATACAAGAATTCGTAGTTTCGATTAACTGGGCTAATCAGTGTGGTGTGGGTAAACATAGCTCACGTACGTGCTACTCGAATTGTGTGCAGCTCATCACTACGCTCATTTCAAGTTTGGAATACCGCGTCGCTACTATAAGGGGAAGGAAACGGGAGGAAATAAAAGGATCGAGTAAATTGAAGCATATGGAAACTTCTACATCGCATTTTTTGGACCCCGTCAGCGAATGTTACTTGGAACTGACGGCACAATAAAGTGACAAGAGTTCCAACATGATAACTTCGTTCATCGTCCATGTAGCAGTATATCCTCTGCTATACTGGAGTTGTGTCTCTTTCGTTTACATGTCAACTACCTTAGGTTTTACGTAACACGTTCTATTCCTTACGCTGATAAGAACGCCAGCCATGACATTAAGATTTTCATATTTACTTTCGTTGCCGACATTGTGGCTAGCAGTAGTCTTTATGACAGCATGAACACATTCAATAGCGTTGTCGGCATGGAAGAAAAAACAAGAGGTAAGCAGTGATTTAATGCCGGAGGGGTTGGAGATATATACCGCCCCCTTCGAGTCCAGCACTTAAAACATCACGAATCCATCTCTTTCTAAAATCCATTTTGTGGACAAGAAAATTTATTAAGCTAAGAATTACCCGGTCGCGAAAATCTGTTAACAAAGCGGTAGCCTACACAGTTTGGAAAAGCAAGGGATCATCATGTTGGAGCAGTTCAGTTTCTTGTTAGTGTCATAACAAATATCAGTGTGACTAACTGCTGATTATGCGCTATGCCGTGTATAGGGAGCCGTAACGTGTCAAAACATTGTTGAAACTCAAGATGTACACATATACGACGCCAAACAACAAAGTTTCAGGGTTGGTTTTATCGCCCAAGTATGGTTTGGAGAAAAAACAGACTGCAGCCGGTTTCGGTTGGTTCATATCATAATCGTCACGTATTATAAAACAGAAAGTTCTAGCCCTATCGGTTCATCCGTAGCAGCACCGCGCATAAGTTTTGCTTCTCTTTGTTGACAAGAAACAGCAATCGAACATACAGTTTTGTTTCAGACTTGGAAAAAAAAGGCACGGAAACAAATTATGTGCTTGAAAATTAAAAAAAAAATAAAGGTCTATAGTAAGTGTATCTTCGAACGGATTACAAGATTTAAAATGGGATGTTAAGACCATAAATATGATCCAAAAAGTGGGAGGCCATCTACTCGAAAACCATAAAGAATTGAAAATGGTCGTTGAATGGAGGACAGGGACCTCGAATAATTCTTAAAATTCGTGTAGGATCAACTGCATATTAACCGGGAAATGAATCGTTAGATTCGTCACGAATAATTAGGCAAGAGGTAGATCCTATAATGAATACAATCATATACGTCAGCACTACTTATTTATTAAAACATAGGCTACATATTTCGGCCCAACATTAGGTCATCCTCAGGCCTGCGGCAGACTAAGTCATTGATGCTGCGTGTATAGTGGGATCTCAATATGTTTGACAGTCGTAAGAATATATAAAATCTGGAAAGTATCTAATAGATACTTTCCAGAATACATAAAATGCATAAAATACCGGTGACACCGGTCGGCAGCAACATCGGTGTATTGTACCAAAAGCTGTATATACAGCAAAACGTGCTCCTGAGGATGGGCGAGTTTGTCGTCCGAAACTGTAGAGCTGATTTAAAAAGACCAATAAACGGAATTTGTTGCACGTTGTTGGTTCCTTACATCGTTATGAATGAAAGTCTCTCTCTTCGCAAGATAGCTTTTCCTCTTAAAACACCCATCTCAATTTCCCAATCCGCAAGACAATAAAATATGAATTTACCAACTTGACTTAATTTTTCTAACGCAGATTTATGATAATTTAGCGAAATATCATGCACATATATTTAAAATATTCTCTTCTTTCACCTACAAAACACATTTCTTTTGCATGCCTCCCAGGTGTCTGAACCAACCAAACTTAGTAATGACAGCGCGGTCGGGTCTCGAAGCCACCTGTACATAAATCATGGCCATTAAACTGTGAAGTTATAAATTCCCTACTTCCTTCTTCCCAATATGACCCTCCTGAATGCCACATTTAGAAAAACCCATCCAAGAGTAAAAATTGTCGTAAATAATAACTCTGTTTAAAAGGTGTCAGATTTCCTATACCTCGGATACCTTATATCGGAATATAAAAATTATTTAGAAGACAAGTTACAGCATGTAACAAACTAAATGGCAGTATACGGCGACGTTTTGGAAAAGTGATGAATAAAGAAACAGAATTAAGAATCCACAACAGCACAGCTAGAGCCGTCTTGAAATTCTGTAATGAAGCCTGGGTACTCAAGAAAAGAGACGAACACAAACTCAAAGCTTCATTAATGGAACTTCTAAGACACCTATTAGGAATTACTAAATTAGATCGGGAAAGGAATCCATCCGTTAGAGACAAACTGGGTGTGCAGAACACTTTTCGGTAAATACAACAGTATTAACAAAAGTGGCTATAACCCTTACAAAGAATGGATAAAAATAGGACACCCAAGAAGGAGCTGCAGTACAAACATAAAGGTAGGAGAAACGCAGGACAACTTCACCTTGATGTTTAAGGAACAGGCACTACGTCTAACCTTTCAAAGTAACAATGATGATGATGAGATAACCATGAGCCTGCCGGTAAAATGAATCCAGTAATGTTTCTTGTCTCTGTTTTTAGGGTAGCTACTGCCCCTTGTGTCGCTGTCCGTCTAGTTCAAAGGCACTATTATATCACACACACCCGTCACAGTGTCCTCACACCGCGACACGACCACGCAGACTCCCAGAGGTCAAATATACGTATACACGGTAATTCGTAATTTTGATACTTGGAAAGGTATCCTACGAGTACACGGTAGTGGCAGTGCGTAACAGAGCTCTTCAGGAAAACCATTATGGTCTGCACAACTGAGATGCAGTTCCCAGAGTTCTAGTTCTTCTCTACTACAGCCGTACAATCTCTGAGACTCTCTTCTATGCATCGACGCCGGGACTCTTCCTCTGCTTAAAGTTCTATGTAGTGTCCGTATCAACCAAGCGTGCAGCCTGAACTCCAAACCCACTATGTGACAGATGTAAGAAAATTAACTTTACAAAATATTTCTATTTGAAAAAAATTAGCATACAGGCCAGTGTAAAGGTAAAGCAGTCCCGTTACAGGCCTGGAGTGGCCCAGACGGTTAAGGTTCCCAGATTTCATGACAACGCCACAGGATGGTGGTAAGGTTGTCAGCCTTACGCACCTGCCGCCTTTACCCCCAGGAAATTTTCCTGGTAATCATTTCTGTTAGAGGCTGAGTCGACCCCAGGGCCATAGTGCGATCGGAAGGATTTTATGTCAATGAAAAATTCCACCAGCTGGGATCGGACCAGCAACCTTCCGATTTGTAGCACAGTACCTTAACCACTGTGCCACCGCGGTCCCCATACAGGCCAGTGTAATAAACGAAATAAAAAGAAAGTATCTGAAAAGTGTAGAGAAAAATTCCCTCCCGTATTTTATTTTATATTTTACTCGGATGTCCCCTGTTGCAGCTGTTTTGTAGTGAAATGTAGTGTACCTGAATATGTGACATGCAGAAGCATCTCATTCTCTGACGCACGACTGTGACTCACAAAGCGACTGCATTCCATTGTGAATTCTTCTTCCAAACTGCCACTGTAAAAACTTGACTACACCGGAACTCACGTACCATTCAAAGGGAAAGCGGTTCCGAGTCCGAAGCTAATTTAGTTCATGCACATAGAAGAGTGAGATATGAATTGACTGTATGAAGCTATGACAAGTCGACGTGAAACACTTGGAAACATGAGTGCACAGTAGTAAAATATAACACGCAAGCCGAACTAAATTAACAGTGCATATCATGGCGCACATGCTTAGCAAACACAAACTTATTGTCATTATATTGAATTTATGAACGAAGTTTGACTTCTTATTTACTGCTGATACAAAACGAACAGTGTCAAATGCTGCATGAATTAAAGACACTTGTTGCTCACTACTTAATACGCAGTTTGACAGTAATTTTACACACCAAAATTCTGAATGTATTCCCACTCAATTCGTTGCAACACGGTGAGTTCATTGCAACCTACACTAAATTGCTTTCTCCTAATAAAAGCCAACAAGATGCACAATTTCTCAAATGTATTTGATGAAGTATTCTATATGTTTCGGACAGGTGCACTGTCTATCATCAGGAGTATCTGAACACTGTATACACGCAATAGGTATTCGTCATGCTAGTTCTTTCGGCTGTCTGCTATCGTGGTCAGGGTGGAACTGACCACGTTAGCAGACAGCCAACAGAACTAGCATGACAAATAACTATTGCTGTGTATACAGTGTTCAGATACTCCTGATGATGGACAGTGGGCCTGTCCGAACCATGTAGAGTACTTATCGAATAAATGTGAGAAATTGTGCATCTTGTTGGCTTTTATTATAAGAATATATCACGATGCACGGTCCTTTGAATGTAACACTAAATTACTTATTTATTCCAAATTATTTTAAATATTTCTGATTTACATTCACTCCCTCCTCATTTTAAGAGTCAACATCTCACACACAGAAACTAAGGCAAGATAATTATTGACCTGAATAAGCCAAACTTTCTTGTTTTTGAAAGTAGACGGAATGTTAACGTGTTCTGAACTGAGCAGTAAATAACTTTACAAAACTTGTTCTTTTAGTATCATTGGGGCGTTCCTTTATGTCTGCTTTTGTAGTTCCTCACTTTGTATTCACGAAGTCGAAGGAACTATTCATGCCTAGGATGCAAATTATTTTGAGTTAATCCATGTATAAGTCCTACAAGAGTTTAGGATCACTGTATTTCATACGCTTTGCAATTCGCCACTTAAAAGTATTGTCACATTAAAGTGTACTATAAACGTAAGCCTATAATAAATCCGTTTGACGAAGTACCATGTACACTAAGGACTTGTCACTACGTTCTTGTACAACATTACGTGCTTCCACGTGCGCAGAGTCACGACGAAATGACACTTTTCGCAAACAAAAGTGCACACTCACTGGGGATAATAAATACTGATCAGAAGCTTTTTTTTATGTTTTGCTGACGGTGCATCTCAGTATAATCTCAGTAAATAACCAACCGAATGCACAAAATCTTGTTTTATAACAAGTTGTTATATGTCTCTACATGTTTCGAGCACTATGTGCTCATCATCAGGAAGTCAAATTTGTATTATACAGTATCTGGTATCATCACACCTATAGGTGGCCGTCCGGTGCACCGGTTGAGAGAGGACTCTCTCTCTCAACCTGTGCATCGGACGGCCACCTACAGTGTGTGATGATACCAGATGATGTATAATACAATTTTGACCTCCTGTTGATGAGCACATAGTGCTCGAAACATGTAGAGGCATATAATAAACTTATTATAAAACAAGATTTTGTGCATTAAGTGGGTTAATTACTAAGAAGATCAGAAGGTCCCAGACAGTGGGGTACAAAGGCAAGAAATGAATCCCTGTAAACATATACAGTATATAGTTCCACCCATCTGAAAATCGGCACCAGATGGGAGTGGTTATCTAAACGCTCCGGCCACCTTACTTCCAGGGGAAAAAATTCACAACGCCCATTGCATAGGAGACCGTGTGGGCCTCAGAAAATGTCGGGGCATTTTGAAGGAGAGAAAAATCTCCTGCCTCCGCCAGGAATAGAATTATTCCTGCCCCGTTGCTCAGCACGAGTCTAGTAACTACAGCGCCTACGTTATTTCGGCTCCAAAAATGTGCACTTTTTCCGTTTAAGGAGGAACGATACATATTACGGTGACAATTCGATCCACAGGCATAAGATTATAGTTTTAATTCGGCTACTAAAAACCTCTAAACAGAATATGTTATACGACTTTAATATAAATGACTCAAAATTATTTCAAAACTTCCATACAGCTAAACCACACCTGCTGTCCAGTAAAACCATTTACAGCTTCAATCGGCACACTTTACAGTTGTGAAAACAACCGAAATCCGAAACGACAGACGAATCGCAGCGCGTCAAATTGTGTTTGGAAAGAGAGCAGCCGTACGCACATGGCTCTCCCCACATCGATTTGTAAACTCATGTGCTAAAATATTTAATAGACAACTGTGGTTTGTGTGCGCACTGGAAAGCTGCCCAGTCACCATCGGTTGACCCTCTGTGGCCACGTCGTTTAGTCTGTATAAAAAAAAGTTTTGTATATTCACGATATACGTTTCAGTCATTATTTCCTACTGTATATTTCTTCTCTGCCAAGGTAACGGCGTTTCCCGTTTTACTATTTAACCTAAAAGTAAAACCAGTTGGACGAGTTGGCGGCTAACAGCAAATTGCATCAAGTGTAAGAGTCTATGAGAATGTTCTAAATTTCTTAAGTACACACATTCTATCTAAAACACTTTCTTTTAATTTACTTTACCCTCAGCGAATTAGTTTACAGTCTATAAAGATGAGAGTCATGCGTTAATTTAAGTAACAGCAGAGTGCACAATCCTTCTACAACAGAACCTAATATTTATGCTTGGCATTCGGCACTTCTGCTTATTTCTTCGTTCGCGCGGTCGAAGGCGTGGGTCTGTGACCGCTCGCTTGCTGGGATTGCGGGTTCGAATCCCGCCAGTGGCATGGATGTCTGTCTTCTGTGAGTGTTGTGTGTTGTCAGGTAAACGTCTCTGCTACCGGCCGATGCCTCGTCCAGAGGAGTCCTACCGAGTGTGGGGTTTCTGAGTGTGATCGTGAAGCCTCTACAATGAGGAGGCTATGTCCCACTAGGAGCTAGCCATGATAAAAAAAATTCCGTGCTTTGAATGGAACCAGGATATCTATTACCGAATTTAAAGAACCCTGAAGCTGACCCCTGTCATGAATCACTTGAATCCAATTGACCCCATTCCACTCTGCCCATATCTTGCCTATGTCTTAGTGCTGTGTACTGTTCTGATCTTCCAAGCAACAGGTACCGTTAACAGGCCCATCAAGTATATTCGATGGAGCATAAAAGTGTTTCTGAACTAAATGTCTTGAAAACTCTAGGTGTTAACATTTTGTATCTGGATGAAGGAGAGCTAAGGATGAGACAGACAGTGCACAGACAGTAGAATTATCCCGCGAGGCGAGAGTTTCGCATTGTGGTGTATTCGGAGTGTTGTTAACATGCAAGCCGATCGCACCCGCAGCCAGAAGACGGCTACAGTCATTAAATCTAATGGATGTTACTGCATGAAACACGTGTTCTTCTCTTACAGGAAGCACGTGTTTTGCATTTCATTTTCGGGCTTAAACCCATAATATGGGTGCCAGAAGCGGTTCGTGAGAGCAGCATGTGATTCTACAGACTGCTGCATACTTCAACAGACTTTACAATCTTAATTTCATTAGGTACTTTAATATTAATGATTCTATATCGTGTAGAAGAATCAGAAAACTGCAGGTTCATGTACAGGATACTTAAAAATTAAGTTCATGTAAAAGTGGTTTTACTGTGTGATTTAAGTATTTACGAAAAATCGGAAGAAATAAATTGAATTCCTGAAGTGAAACTTGAAACGGAAAAAATAAGACTAAATACAAAGTGTTCAACGTTCTTGCTTCCTTTCTTAATGTGTCTTTTCTTTCCTTCCTCGTTATCTTTCCTTCCTCCCCGCCACATTCCCGTTCTTCTTCCTTTCGTTTTATTATTTCCAATATTCTTTTTACTTGATTTTTTAGTTATCCATAATTTCTGTTTCGTTTGCGACCTTCCTTTACTTCAGTTCCTTTTTTATTCGTTTTGTTCCTTTCTCATAATGCCATTCTTCTTTCATTTCTTACTCTTCCTTATAATTGTATTTGGAACATTCGTATCTCCATCGTTTCCTCTAACTGTACTTTTTCCCCCTCTTTTTTCCATCTTTATACCTTGCTTTGTTTCCTCTATTCTTTTTACTGCTGATGCACATTTCACCTTATCTAGGCGTACTTATTACCACCATACAAGGACGCAACAACCCGTCCTCCAGTGGGATTATTACCAGCGTCGTGTTGTGACAGGAGCTTCAATAATGAGAGAAGTGACGGCGTGCCAACTGCTACTTGCCTCCTCCCTTTCGGGGCCCATAAGACTCACATCCCCTTATAATTCAGTTACTGCAAAAAGTGTGACAGTTCCACTTGGCATATCCACAAGTGTATTAAAGCAAGAACGCCGTGCAAAACTCAAGCAGCTGTTCGTGAGCAGCACAAGTGCAGTACTTTAGTTACAGTTTGCCTGTTTACTATTTGGCCTCCGAAACTCGTAAAAACAAATAATAAACCGCATCACATTTGCGCTTCATACACTGGAGCGTGGAACTTGTGGCGCTAATGTGGTAATGCAGACAAAATTCAAAGTTTCTTCCAAAAGCACGAACTTGGACAACGCACTGCTTTCTCAAAGATAACACGTCAGTGTGCTTCTTACTCCATTGTCAATCTAATTAAAATCCCCCTCCCCAACCGCATAGGTACTGCCTTCTGTCGGAAGAACGGAATCCAGTCCGAAAAAGCCAGAAAAGTTTAGTATTTTGTAGGCTTGGGGGCCGCCGAACCCACGGGGCCACCGTCGCCGCGGTGTCTACGGAGCCCGTATCTCTGCCACGGTCCCATAATACTTTTAGTAGCATTTCAGGTCAATCAAGGATGATAAGTCACTTGATGAAAAATGCAAAAATTACACGTGTCTTTAACCGTTAGAATTCAAAATTTGTTTGGGTCGCAAACCTGTTCTCAGAGTAACTGTGATTTAACAACACTTTCTCAAGTCCACAGGCTATATTGCGCCGAATTACAGATATTTCGATTCGAAAGGATGTGGTACGAAGAGACCATGGTACATTTTCACGTATAATAGCATAATTTACCCAAAGAGCCTTAAGAAAAGTAAGGAAAAATCCATCCAAAATACTAATCATAACAAAACGAACATGGAATCAAGTGAGTGCCTGTTGCTACCCATTTAAGCCACAAATTGTTGCTAACAGCAACTCGTTACAACCAGTGGAATGGTTCAACGGCTGGCACTAAATAATCTGTCGTCATTTCTACAGGCAATAATATTTGCAGTCTAATTTTTATCGCTGTACCGTGCATTTTGAAATCTACGTAGTTCACTCGCCAATAAATGCATTATTTATTACCTTGGTTAAAAGCGGCATGTGTGTTGTGTGCAGTGCACTGCACATAACACACATGCTGCTCTACGACATGCTGCCACATCACCTAATACATACATATATATATATATATATATATATCGACGTAATTTTAGCGAGTGTTTTAACATAAATATAACTTTAGTTAGGTACAGATAAAGCTCCCTGATGATGGTAATTAGAGACCGAAACATGTAGCAGCAATATTATTGTGTATTTTAATGTAAATTTAAGACATTTAACCAAGTTAATAAATAGTGCATTTGTTGGTGTGTGAACTAGGTAGATTTACAGTCTACTTCATGCAATTTGATACTGGAGGTTTATGAAATTGTGGAAAATAGAATTCATTACACAGAACCTGGAGTATCCATTTTGGCATTGTGCTCTAACGATCAGTCCAACATATAATGATGTAAGCTGATTTTACAATGCTGCACCTCGTTAACAAAATTAACCCATTCATTGTATGCAGTCAATTTACGAACCGAAGGTTTGCGCTTATTCTCTGCATGTCCTCTTAACTGAAATGTTTACAAAACACAAGATCTTAATTCACCCCCGTACCGCCACACCCCTTCTTGTGGGGTAGTAGCAAGACACTTGTTCCATTATAATGAGCCGTCTAACGATTCTGGAGTTGAAATCGTCTTTTAAAAGGTTTCCACAATAATGCTACAAAGGAAACAATAGAATACGTTAATTACAGTGTTTATTTTCCTCCCTAATACAAAAAAAGGAATTATTGTAAAGTGAAGGGTAGGTAAAGCAACCAAAACCACAAGAAAATTCCAAGGAACGGCCACAATAATCGAATGGGTCTATTCTGTATGTAGAGCCCCGTTGGGTCTGTGAACTAGATCCATGATCCTGAGATCACAAGTGCTTGCTGCTTGAAGGTATGAGTGGCAGAAACGTGGTTGTAAAGGGTTTATAGGGTGTATATGTATTCCAGTCGGTAAGAGCACTGGCAACACACGCGTATCGCGCTGTGAACTCCAGTAAAGTGCACCCTTGTACAGGCACTGAGGCTCTGTAAAGGCCGTACGGCCCATAGGGGGAGTAGAGGTATAGCTCTACTCTTTCTTGACAACGGCACTAGAAGGGGTTGAGAGAACAGCGTCACGCCCCGGCCGCTCTTTACCCCAAGGAAAGACCCGGTACCCCTTGTACAGGGGGCTGGGTGGGCCCCAGGGCCGGTCTGGACAGATGTGGGAAATCTCGTCCCCACCGGGATGTGAACTCCAGTAATCATCCCAAAAAGTAAGGCCTAGCTAGTATTTCCGTTATGTGGCAATAAACCCGGTCATAGATATATCCAAATCCTGGCCGCGATAAATGTCCATGATCATAAAGGAGAACACTTATTTCACACCGTTTTCAGATTTGTAAATGGGTGGACAAAGCTACTGTACGTTTGATACGGCATTGCAGAGAATATCGCACTGAAGCCAGAGGAAATGAGAAGACGCGAAAAACACTGCAAAATAAGGGACTCCATAATTTGTACTATTACCCAAATATTATTAGGGCTATAAAATCAAGAACTGTTAAGTGAGTTGGGCAAGTATCACGAATGGGAAGATGAAAAATTTATACAAGATTCCAGCTGAAAAAATTCAAATGAGGTTGCAGACTGGGAGATCTTGCAGCAGAGGATGACTTTAGAAAAGAGTGCGAAAGTATGAACTGGACTCATCTGGCCCAGAACAAAGTTGAACTGTTACCAATACGGTAATGAAATTTTGAACTCCATAATAAAAAACCGAGTAAACTGTTGACTAGAAATTGTCTATTAGCTTTTCAAGGACTCCTCTTAATAGATGGCGTTAGTTAACGACCAAACATCTGACAAGGTACGCTTAGACTGTTATAGAAAGCGCGCTGCATTTTATGTCAATGGATATAGAATTTTTTGTTCTTGACCGTGCATCCTGGTATAATCCTTTTAAATAAAAAAACTTGAAGCACAATTTTTTTCTTGTATGTTTATTTCAGTTCTCTACATGCTTCGGGCAGCCATGTGCCCATCATCAGGAGAATTATTGTATCAATGCGACACCTGGTTTATGTCACTCTGTGTAGATGGCCGTCTGGTATTCAGGTATAACCTGCATACCAGACAGAGTGACATAAACCAGTTGTCGCATTGATACAATAATTCTCCTGATGATGGGCACATGGCTGCCCGAAACATGTAGAGAATTGAAATAAACATACAAGAAAAAATTTTGCGTCAAGTTGGTTATTTACAAGGGTCAATGGATATAGGTCTCTGGGAACATTACGCGGCCTACTGATTCTGAAAGATTTATTAGGAGCAAGCTGTCAAACACAGATGTTACGAGTTCTGTCCCATTTCTAGGTAGGTGTATGGCTGTTTGTGTGTCGTATTTGTTAGAACACAGAGGTCTTCCGATGAACCGATCTTCTGTTTACGCATTTTCACTTCCGAGTATGCCCAACAGATTAAATAAAGAATAATATATTGACCATTTACTATAAGTGTCTGAAGGGATATGATGCCGTGTTGCCTGGCAAATACGTACGGATATTTCGGAGGAAACTCTTGACTCTTACTTCAGGTTTGACCCTGAAGATGGAGGAATGTGGTTTGTCCAAAACATCGGTACTTAACAGACTACGCGGCGTCTCATGCCAGTATACAGTTATCTCTCAAGTATATATATTCAGCTATAACCGGCCAAATCTCAGAGTCGGGAGCACTAACCCCACTCAAGGCATTTTAAGTTTGGTGGTTACAGAAAATTTTAAGTGTAGGTCTACCGACTGGATAAAAAATAATTGTGGTTATACCACTAAAGTTTGTTACCACAGTTATTTGATTCACGTATGTTCAGCTGTCAGAACTAAATCTGTTGTGTTCGGTACTGCAAGATGATTTTATCAAAACACCTGTTTGTTATCGTCCCAATCTATCCTTTCAACTTGCTTCCACGAGTCTCCACAAGAATAATGTCGCCGAGCCCAGCCTGGGCTAGTTTCCCGACCACATCGCTGATCAAGCATAAACTGTTCTTCGATTGATTGTGCCGAGAGCTTCAGAGGATATTTTTGTTGACAGGCAGTCAGAGCGGTTATAGGATCACAACCGTTAGCTAGGGATAGGTGAAACCCTCCGCGTGACAAAGACTGTCATAAACTTAACAACAACAGCCTTGAGGTCCGTACCCTCCCAATGTACCAATATTTTGTTCACAAACTGGAAATATTTTCGCTCAAAAACCTAAATTTGTTTTTAATTCCTCGGAATATAGTTTTGCCTTTCTCTCCGCCGAGCATATCTCTGATCCGGTTTCGAAGCACGATCTTCGGTAGCAACATCGCCCCCTGAATATAAATTTTGAAGTTACGTAGTAAGCTGATAAAATTTCATTCAGTGCCGTTCACAATACATCAAGAGTAGTGAATAAGTTGCAAAACACAGTGCATTTGAACCTTCAGTTCCAGCTTCAACTTTTATAAGTCAAGTCTACTCGTTAATACAAGGGCAGTAATTAGATGTTACCAGTACACAAGTTGGAATTCTTGTAGGGTTAGCCTACTTGCTAATAAGACTACAATAAATGAGGTAAAAAAATAGTGAATTACAACTACATAAAATAGAAACCAGGACAAGAACAACAACAATAAAAATAATGTAATGGGGTGCGGCGGTCCTCCTAACCACCGACACCATTACCTAAAAAGGGTATCCGCCACCACCACTTTGGACAACACCATGACATATTTCTACTATATAATATATTCTACAACCCTACCACATGATACATGAATATTATAACATCTAACCAAAATACAATAACCCAATCAAAGTTCAGGGTACAACATAAAGTACTGCTCTAACAGATGGATTACAATTTCCTATTAAGGAACTACCATAAAGAAAGCCTGATCACCTCCCGCTGCCGCACATTTCCTTCCTTCCATTATCCAACCAATCAATTTGGAACACCAATTTATAAAGCACCCAAAATAAAACGAAATATAACCCAAATCATTTCGCACACTTCAATTTGGCACAAACAACTTAATCACGCTTACCTGGCAAGATAATTAGCAGTTGAGCCGCCCATATCTTGTACATTTTACTCTTTCTCCACTCCACATGCGTCTGCCGCTACCGAAGATTCAACAAGGATTCTGTACCGTCGCTTTGACAAACTACACTACACTTCTCAGCTAAAGTCAGCATTTCCTCTATTCACCTAGCAACAGTTTTCTGCAGTTTCAACTGGTTTGCCGTTGCTATGTGAGTGATCGGTGATCTGGCCTTCCTGTTTGTTCGACTGGGAGATGTACCCAGCCGTTCCTTTACAAATATAAAGTGAAATGAAACAGAATAAAATAAAATGTTCTCTACGGGGCACTACAGTAATAAACCGAGTAATGTTCATTAACTCCTGGAAGCAGTTAATGTCACAACAATCATAACCATTTTTCAGTTGAATTAGGTCAAAAATCAGAACCGATTACTCAAGTAAATTGTAAACTTTATTCAATTCGCTGTCCGAATCCCCTGTCTGTGTATGGTTTATATCACACATTTCATACCATAACTGCATTCACTCGGTACGTGTATCTATTTTGTTTGCCAGAGGAGAGGGATAAAATGTGTAAACACCATAAATCACAGGTCAGGTCGCAAACATTGAGGATCCTAACTGAACAACCATAACTTTATTTTCTGCCTTCCGCATTAAAGTTTTCTTCTTCTTGGCAAGGCTTACAGCCCTTATAAGGAAATCTCCTGTAATCTTACCTCTGGTAGATGATAGTTCATACGTGGGTGGTGGTATCACCGTACAAATCATATATGGAACTTTTACATTTGCCCGGTGTCTTTGTCAAGTTTCCCTGGTATTTAAACAATATGGCTCTCGATTTTTGTTTCTGATTAGGTGTTACATTTTCCAGTTCGTTTATAATTTCACGTAGCTGATCTGTGGTGACGGCTGTCTCATCCTTTATGGAGTTATACGCGTCGGTTGCTGGTTTTGCGTCGCCAACGTTGCCTTCATCGCAGCGTCCAATCCTGCCTGTGGTACAAACATCATAATTCTTCATTTCCTCACCTCTACTCCGGCATTCGCGATCGTCGTTGTTTCCGTCACTGGAACAACATGCATTCGGCATACTTCCAGTCATTTGCTCGGAATCATATATCATAAGATTATCATAATCATCGCTGACTTTCTCGCCTAACGAATACCCTTCAAAATTGTCCTTGGAGACACACATCGACGTTACTGTCTGCTCCCGTTCGTAGATGGTATGTGGGGTAATCAGCCGCTGCTCTGTTCGTAATTGGGTTCGCTGTGACGTGCATAGACGCTACGTCTGTGTTTGTTCTGTAGTCAGTCGGAGCAAGATCGCCTATACGTATAGACGTAACATGATTAGCGTATGCGAATTAATGTCCGGACACATTACCATCTCTCTCCATTGTGAAGTATTGTTCAGGGAACTTAATAATAACGTCGTTCATTCGGCAGAAATCAACACCAAGGAGTGCCCGAGTTAAAGTTTAGGTAAAATTTAAAAATGTGGTCCAGAACCATACCGTCTGTACGAATTTGCATCATTTCCTGCACTCCAATACGTTTGGTTTTATTTCCGAACGCAATGACAAGTCCGGCATTTCGTAATCCTAACTCTAGGGTTTCCACTTTCCACGCCTTCAGATCTCAAATTGTGATACGTTTCTTACGTCAGAAAGCTAATTTGGCTCCCTCCCTACCACTGCAGGTAAATTACCAATGCATATACGAAATCTGTGGACGACTGTTTAACTTTTCTTCTGGTACACAAAACAGATATAAGATTTCATTATCGTCTGGTGTGTGCTATATGGTAATTTTTAATTCATCTATTTTGAGAAATTGTTGAGGTTTAGTGGTTCTGTCAGGTGAATCACTGTTAGTTACTACCCCTGGGATTAACTGGTACTGGCTCGAATCTGGGCTTGTTAGTTCGTCACAGAACGGTTTACGCCCCCTAAACCCGTTCTTTAATTGTTCAAAACATCGCTGGAGTATGGGCAGGCGGCCTCTGTTGTTGGAAATTCGGTCTTGTATCTTCAGTTTGTGTTTCGAAGTTTTGTGCTGCAAGATTCAGAGACAGGCTGCCGCCACGCTGCTTACGGCTAAGACTCGTTCCTTCTTACTGCCCACCAGCCAGAGTCGTCCCGCTCTCTTCTGTCGCGTCGATTCGGTGAACAGTATTCTCGCTACCTGTCACTGTTGAAGCCATCCGCATATTGTACTTATTGTACTTATTGTACTTATTGTACCTGCATACTGATACGTCGTGTTCTGTCTGTCCTATCACCCTGCGCCTTATACGGAGGTCGCCGGTTCGCGTCTTGGCGGTCAGCGTTCTGCCTGGGTTTCCAAACCTTCTAATTTTCCCAACAGGTTTATGGCATCTTGTGTCGTCTTAATGTTGCCACTAATCAAGGATCTTTGAAGAGCAATTTGGTAGTATGACGTCAAGGCTCCCACCAAGTCTTTTTCCGACATGGCTGGTTGGAAGTTTGCAGCAACGTTTGCGTATCTCGGGTAATGTGACAACATGGATTCGCCATCTTCTCTGGTAAATTTATCTTGATAAATGGAGTCCTAAATTTATTCTGAATTCTTCTAACTGTAATTTTGCCTATTTCTCCGCCGAGCATATCTCTGATTTGGTTTCAAACCAGGATCACCGGTAACACAGATTGTTCCTTTACAGCCCACTTAGGGTTACTTTCATATTTATGCGCACACTTTCCATATACTTTTTTACGGAGTTTTTCAAACAAAATATTAGTAAAAATTTCTTGCTTCGATAATGTGTTATGACTAAAGTAGTGTGAAGTACAGAGCCAGACACATCTGTAAATTTGATGTTTGTGTAAACGTGCATCATTTGTAGATAATATAAACAGCCAACTAAATGAAACAATAATAATTTTATTAACAATTTCAATCAGCTCAACATGTTTCAGGCGATAATTTCGCCCATCCTCAGAAGCACTAGACTGCCTACAGGCAGCATCGTCGGTGGATTATACCACAAGCTGTAAACACAGTCTAGTGCTCCTGAGGATGGGCGAAATTATCGCCCGAAACACGTTGCGCTGATTGCAATTGTTAATAAAATTATTATTGTTGCATCTAGTTGGCTGTTTATATTATTAAATCTGTAAATGACTGAAGAAAACTAAGCAATCAATTACCATATAAGATTGTATGGACACGGATGTCCAACCCGCGGCCCGCAAGTCTGTGTTACGCTGCCCACTGCCACATATATAATTTACATATGTTTGTGTGTATGAATATTATATATATATATAATATATAGGAAGTTAATTATACCACTTATTTTGATTTTTAAATGTGCGACCCGCAAACCGGCTCAATACGGTTGTGACCCTTGCCAGAAGAGGGTGGACACCCTGTTATTAGGTTTTCTTTATAATTGTGATTTAGGTGTTCAAGAAATCCGAAAGTTTATAAACAGAAGCCAGCAATCTGAACCAATTCTGTGCTCGAAAGAAAAACTCTGAAGACTTTCGTGGCTAATATTAACCCTCTATATGTTATAGATTATGGGTTCGCATCCGTAAGCATTTCTTATTTGACGTATTCATTGCTTCCTTTCGTGTCCGAAGGCCGTCGCCTGCACCACTAATCTGTGGACGCATGATTCATTGTGACCAGAAAACCTATCAAAGGGCCAACGTACGTAATAATTCCACCACACCAGCTACGCTAAATAACATTAATAATCGTATAAGCATCCATGAACAACAAATTAATAACGGTGACAAGTTCAGATCCGTGCAGTACTACTTCTGCATAAGGCTGGGCGATCATTACGTAAAAGCTCTTGTTATGGCTCTGCTTGAATTATTACATCTGTCATTCGCCTACGTTTTATCCCCTGTTTGTAGTAAAGCTCTGCTTTTGTTTAGTTACGAATCATAAATTGAACAGCCATATCAGACTTGGTTGCGAGTACAAGAGAAATTCCAATACATTATCACTGTCAACAACCACCCCTCTTTTGTCAATTGAACTGCAAAGTAGAAAGTCCTCTAAAAATTGTAGTTGTTGAAGTGCTTTAATTTATAATTGGCAGGCATTTGATGCTGTACACACGCATTAATAATAACGTAAATTCCATCAGTGGAAACTGTAGCATTCATGTTTCAAAACTAGGTTAGTTTCGAGAGTCATTAAGACAAGTGGTGCTCCACTGAACTGAAATTCAACATACAATCACGCTGCGCCGTTCTCATGTTTTTGTGGTTTCTTTCGAAAAATGATAGCATGTTGCGCCGTTTAGTTTGTCAATTCAAGAACATTACAGCAAACGGATGGTTGTAGCAGTTACAGGTAGCTAATAATTATTGTAACATTGTCACATTGAAAAGTTAACAGGTGCTATAAAAAGTAATTTAAAATTTTGGTCATTTGAGGATTTAGCAAGCATAATGAACTCAATGAGTGAAACAAGACACAAAATTCAAAGCAAACATGACAAAAGGAACAATTTGCGTATAGTTTTGACGTTTTGTTGACCCTGTATCTCAGTATATTTATCTCAGTATTTAACCAACTTGATGCACAAAATTTTTGTTTCACAGTAAGTTTTATTTCACGCCTCTACATGTTTCGAGCACATGTGCTCGAAACATGTAGAGGCGTGAAATAAAA
>Ga0123352_10003381_pt1 | contig 23032 bp, 9 predicted proteins | sample TergutLab28metaG_FD_89700 | JGI IMG/M metagenome (GOLD analysis project Ga0123352, IMG submission 89700) | Labiotermes labralis P1 segment gut microbial communities from Petit-Saut dam, French Guiana - Lab288 P1 | ecosystem: Host-associated > Arthropoda: Insects > Digestive system > Gut ...
ATAAAAGACCAACTTGATGTCACTTGTTATTTTATTTCACTTCTTATGTGCTCAACATGTTTCGGACATTAATATATCCATCATCAGGAGCTTGCGACTATTCTGTTGAATTACCACATTGGTTGTATTGTTCTTGTGCTGTGCTTCAGCCTGCAACACGGATACCGCCCCAACCCAACCACACCGAAACTCCAACACACATCGAACCAAGAACAATACAACCAATGTGGTATTTCAACAGAATAGTCGCAAGCTCCTGATGATGGATATATTAATGTCCGAAACATGTTGAGCACATAAGAAGTGAAATAAAATAACAAGTGACATCAAGTTGGTCTTTTATTCTTCAACTATCACAATGATGCACAGTCAAATAAACATAAGTGTACAAAAATCTTTGCTGCAGTTGCATAATCATAAATACTGTTGAGAGAAAGAACACAAGATCAAGTTCTCATTCTAAATTTAGTTTATAAATTTTATCTCGGTTCACTTAAAACACATATTAGTAAATAATCCTATAAGGGACATCACGTCCCGTGAACAGCGAAATAGTCTCAGACCTTCAAAATATATCGAATAACAAGACGTGGTTACTAGGAACATTTGTGTGTTTTGTATGACAATGTAAGAGTACCACATATACATTTGTTGTTGGCTGTTACAGCGTGACCACAGATATCGAAGAGCGATTTAGATCTTGCGAATTATTGCATGAGTGCACGGCTGCATGATACTTGTCCTAATGGAACTCTATCCGGTTTCCGTTAAAAGAATGGAACTTTTTTTTTGGCTACACTTACATTCAACTTCGGAGATCTTTCTCGCCTTTGGGTAGACTAGGTGTCATTACTATTAATTATTAAGTGTTTAATTTTCAAAGCATAGGATGGATACACACTTGTCAGAATACTGTTTAAATCGGTTGTATTAACCTTTTGGCGCCGGAATTATTTTTTTAAATTTTAGCACACCTGTATATAAAATGTGTATAATACAGGAACCAAATATGTCAGAATTATGAAACAAACTGCATTTTGAAGAGAAAAAACGGAGAGTATACACCATGTTTAAAATATTCAGTACCTATATTTGTTGAATAAATATATAAAATGCAGCTTTAGAGGTTAACGGTGCGGTACGACCACTATAGTTGACATTGGACATCAAAAGGTTAATTGTGATGATTTTTTGCAGTTAACGAACTTCGGACCAAGTCCTGTGAACAAGGTGTTACTCGAAATCAAAATTCCCGTCTCATATGCGGGAGTCCAACACTTCATTCGGATTTATGACTTTAAGGTTAGTATATTTGTTTACGTATACACAGGAAGGGTGACCGCGATAGCACAGTGGTTAAGGCGCTGTGCTACAAATCGGATTCGATTCCAGATTGTGTCATTGGCCCTGGGGTCGACTCAGCATCTAAAAGAAATTAGTACCAGTAATACTTCCGGGGGGTAATAAGCGACCGGTGCGTAAGGCTGACAACCTTACCATCATCCTGTGCCGCTGTCACGTAATCTGGAACCCTCTGGGCACCTCGGGCCTGTAATGGGACTGATTTACCTTTTTTATACACAGGAACATGAATAATGACTGGGAAAGAAGATGAACTTTCGTTAAATTTACAAATCTGAACAGCTAGGCATCGGCTTAAGAGATACAGGGATTCTGTCAAAATTTGAATGATCTCCCAATGCATCAAAATTCGCAGACTTTAAACAAATCGGATGGGCAGAAAATCGAAAATGTTGGGATTTACCTTAAAGAGCCTGATTTTCTTGTGGCGGACAGTTACACATTTACGTTACCATGCCACGTGCCTGAGTGGTAACAGTATCAAAATATCGACAGAAACAACACGTGGAAGAAATGCATTAAATAATGGAAAAATTTATACTTAGAATATTCTCTGTTACGGATTTTTTCACGATCAATAATGCAATCTTCTCTTAAATACAATCAGTATAATTATTTCTCTTTTTTTGAATATCTTTTATCATTATTATGAATAAAAATTATTCATTACTCTTTGTTTTCCAATCCGTCAACTTGGACTGTTAAACATTCTAATCCGAAATAATTATGAATCTGTTGAGAAATTTGAATTTTGTAATGCGAATAAGAAAATGGACACTCACTGAATACAGATTAGGGCTACCTAATTGGGTCATGTTTTCAAAGTTATTTTGACATTTTCATCCTTGTTGTCGTATGCACGTGGGAGCAAGCCCTTAGAGCATTTGTTCTCAGTATTTTAAAATACAAGTGTACTATACAAGTCAGCACTCCATATTATATTATATTATATTTTATTCTAGAAGATCGAATATTCTGCGGACGACATCTTATGTTTATTCCCTGTAAGTAAGATAGATACAAAGTTCAAATCATATATCAGTGCGCATTTTAAAGGTGGTTCAATGATCGGCAAGTAATTGCTTAGTATTTTGCTTTTTGGTGAGTCAGTTATAGACATTGTGTGAGCAGCTGATGTTAAGTTATATCGGATCGATTATGAACGGAGGGCGATGATGCAGAGTGAGTGAGTTTTGAAGTTCGTACAGCGATAAGTAAAGGTAAGTGGACACATTCCTGAGGAAAGCGGCCGGTGGCTTCAAAGGTTCGCAAGGTTTTAAACTTGTTCTATGCCGTCATTTGTGTAAATGAGCTAAGAAAAATCACTAAAAATCTTATCAGTCTAGCAGATATTCAGAACGATTCCCTACTGAGTACGAAGGAAGGGTTTTAACCATTAATCTTCTTGGCTCGGGAAAATGCTCGAAGTGTTGCACTACTTCGCATATTTCGCGAATTTTGACCTTCATTTAATTTGTCGTTACTGTTTGTACTTTAAAGGAATAATACGAGAGACCAAATGCCCATTAAGGCAACAGAGTTATACCCCACGGCCGAGACTCGTGTCCATTTCCAGGCCATTTCACGTGGCGTTGTTGGTGGAAAAAATGGCATTTGGGCTTGTTTTTATCCTAGTACTTCGGTTTCCTCCATCTCTATAATTAATAAATGCTCCATATTAACGAATAAATCACCGCCGCTGTGTACTCATAGCAGCTGGAGACGTCGTTAAATAACATACTTAAACATTTTAGGCTGCAAGAATTTTCTCTTTTCTTTCTAGATGTCAAATGATGAGAAACGCATAACATGTGAGAGATCTGATACCGGCTTAGTGAGACCTGTAAAATTCTTCAATCTGGGTACTAAATCTAAACGGATAAACACCACTGAACAAATCGATTTCAATGATACGACCTCACCGGAATTTTCGGATACTACAGAGAGTGGTGAAATTTGGGAAAATGGAGACACTAGAATAAGTGATAACACATCGACATTTGCAGACACTACAGAAGGTAGCAACGCGTCGAAGCCTGAAGACGCATACAGGTCCGGAATTATAAATGATACAACCAACTTACCCGGACCAGAGCCGGCACAACCAACTGAAGGAAACGTTTTAATTGACTGTAAGAATCCAGACACAACTTGCATCACTCTAAGCTGTAAGCTGCACGGACCGATAGGAATTAGGTCCAGGCCCTACGTCTCTTTCAGCATGTCTGCTACCACCGAGGATTTGGGTGAGTTTACAAGTCCGTACGGTGTTGTCAAGGTGCGACTTCTTTAGACCCACACATAATAATTTACTTCGTCCTTCACGGACATTAGAAAGAATATTTAAGGGGTAAAGAGGAATATATGGAGGGGTAAAATGCTTATATTTTGATGTCTGATAAGAGAAGCAGACTTGAGAAAATGAGCATTTAAAATCAAACAATCGTAGGCCTAAATAATTAATAGCGATAAGATCCAATCTTACTATGGTTACATATTTTTATTGTTGATTGATCATTGAAATTGTTACGGTATAGTTTTTCCCTCATTAATATTGCTTTATTTTAAGTAAATCGTGGAAAAGGTAAGTTAAGTAGGAAATATATCAACGCCAAAATTGTCGGCAGCCTCGAATTTTTTCTTTCTTTTTGTGTTTTCTTTTATGATTCTGTCAGCATCTTTTAATACAGGGTGTCGATAGTAGGTTAATTTTTGGTTGGTAAGTTACTAATTATTTGGAAGAAGACAGTTACGTCCTAGTAGAATACTATCTAAGCATTCTTCTGGCGGAAGATGAGAGTACATAAACAACATTTAGGATAACAGGTGATTCGGAAAAGAAAGTAGTAACGTGGATAATAAAAATCAGTTTGACACCTCTACCTCTACAGCATACTCTCAAGTCTGTGATTGTTAACGGTAGCAATATAACAAGCAGAATTTTTAGGAATGTTGTAATTCAGCAGCACAGTGAAGCTCACACGATTCACTATCAATTTACAAAACACCTGAATATAATAAATACGCCATCCGGCCGCCAGATTATTGACTGCATTTTAAAATTCATTTTGGTTTCAAGGGCCCATTTTTCGAGAATTTATTACCAGACATTATATTACAAGAATTCTGAGTGACACTACTCTTGTTAAGATACGTTAGGGCGTAAGTAGGCCATGGGCGGTTGCAAGAATCAAAGAGAAAGGGGATTCAGTATCCTGTAATGGCATAAGTTACATAATAAACCTATTAAAATCTGTGAATATTTTGAATACAGGAAGGGGTTTTACAGAAAGAAATACCTGATACAATCGGGATTTTTTAACCGACATTATATATTAAATGAAGTAAGAAATTAATATTCAGAATTATATACAAATACACTGCGTAAATTATTCTAAATGTACCAAGATATATATTCAAGCGGAAGAACGTAAGTCAACAAACTGAATCAAAATATTTAATGCCGCATAATTTAAAGTTATATTTAGCGGGTAAAACACAATTACTACTGATGACGTAGTGAAAAATTTAATTTTAAATAAGTTTGAGTTTGATTATACATTTGCACACGAATAGTGTCATTGAATTAACAACTGCAACAGACAGTAGATATCCTCTTCATAAATATTTAATTCGGAATTTAATACAGAACCGGACTTATTATAGAACGTGTCCTGGGAAGCATGAGGGTCATTACCTTCACTACAACTGGAAAAGTCAAAATCACAGATCCCAAGAACGTGCAGCAAACGCAGAAAAACAGGTGGGTGGATATTTAAACAATTGGCGCTTTTTTATATCTAGGTTAAGACATTGTTTTGTGCCTAATGCAGCCTGTCCACATGTACCGAGCTGTAAGTGATTTCAAGAATAAGATAAAAATTTCAGTGCATATTTCCTACCGGTAACCATTCAAGATTTAATATTAGCCTTCTATACCTCATATATTCCATTTAAAAGTCGCAGCAGTTTTTTTGTTTCATTGTTATTTGGAGCAGTTGTTTCCTCATCATTCCTTCCTGAATTAACATTATTGTTTCTGGTAATGGAGTTCGAATTTCGCCAAACTTTTCTATTGTCCTTACCGTTTAGTTGTTTGTACCCACTTCAGAACATTCCTTTCAGCTTCTGCTAGGTTCTATTATCACTCTTCGCACTGTCTTTTTATGCTACTACACTAGGCCACACGTCTTTATCCCTTGTACATACATGGCCTTCTAATCTCAGCTTAAAAAATATTCATCTAAATTATTGTCGACCACAATTTCCTCAAGCATTCCAGTAATTTTTGTCAGTCCACGATATTATACGAGACTGATTTCAGATTTAACTACGTCTTAAAGAAATAAATTTAACCTAATTTGTTAGAAAGGTATTTACATTGCATGTAAGATTTCAGGTTCGAACTATGGTCGTTTTGAATATTAGAATATTCTGGCTTTTACGGCTCTCTGATCTCTTAGACGATTATAGAAATTGTATAAATTTCTGCTAAATGTATGTTGTGATAGCTCAGAATACTGCGCATGCTGTACGGAGTGCTAACACGTCAAATGTTTCCTTTAAGCTCTTCTCGAGCACAGGATGTCTGGATAATTTGAAATATCAGTTTCTCACTAAGTGTAACGGAATTTCTGCACCCTGTAAGCATCAACAGTAAGAGTGACTCAAAGTTGTTCCACTAACTGAAGTAAAATGTCTATTTTTCAGTGCTGACGAGAGAGATGTAGTTACTGTACTTCGCGGGAAGATACTGGGAGCTCAATTCGAATTTGCCATACTCGGCTGGGCTATTGGAGGCGCTTTGCTGTTACTCATCATCATCATTCTAATCCTCTGGAAGGTAACACTGCATAAATTATTGGCCATGTGAATTATTGGTAGTCACGCATCGGTGTAGCAGGTGGAAATTCCTTAGTGTGACAGTTCCAAGATTTTTTCTCCCTCAAAATGAAAATTCTGCTCCATCAAAATATATAAGCCTTCACATATTCAAGTTTAATTTTTGAAATGGGTGAAGCCTGATACTTTTAACATTACTGCTGTACAATTTAGAGTGTAAAAACCTGAGAAAATCTGAAAAATTAAATATTCAGCTAGTTTAAGAATCTTTTCCATTAAAAGGACCCCCCCCCCTCGTCGATTGTAACTGTTGGATTCAACGCAAAGCTGCAATGTACATATTTTTTGTATCAATTATCTATTTATATATAAGTATCATGTCCGTGATCACACCAGACTTGCTAATGAAATTTTTGCTATCTTACAATAGGGATCTCATTAATTCAGCCGCAACATTTACGTATAGCTAGTCTGTATTAACATGCGAACTATTCCCTGCTGCTAATGTACAAACCCGGAAACCTACTGATAAAATGGATGTGAACTGAGATATCAGGGTTGCGGCTGAGTAAAAGCGTCTCATTTCTCACACACTAGGCTAGATTCTTCTCAGAGCCGTCTGGACTTCGAATAAAACAGTCGGTTTCATGCCGCTTAAACTTTTTCTGGACCAGCTAGTATCTTTACTTTCTGAGCTATCCTGCAGCATGCTCAAAGATTTGTATAGTTTGACTGTTCCTTCATCGCGTTTAAAATTATTAACGATATGTTATCCCGTAAACGTATCAAAACCTTTGATGGAAAGTAGTATTTGAAATAACGCCAAAGGTAAAATAGACAAATGCGAAGTTAGCTTCCTTAGTTCTCTAAATAGCTGACACTTCACCATTCGTCTACATTAATAATCTAATTGGAGAAATCCTGTGTATCCACTAAATATGTAATTGATTTTTCTCCAGCTATATTTCAGAAACACTAATGTTTTAACACAGAAAATATTTTTATTTATGCTTAAGAATTAAGTTCTTGCCGAACAGAAATTACACTCCTTCGTCGTCAGAAAAACCAGTCAGGAATAGACAAGGAAATAATCACTGTTTCTTTCTGAGTTGTATGCGGTACACAGAAATTAATTTTGGGATAATTTAGAATGTTTGGGCGTCAAACTTGATGGTAAAATAACTGATAATTATTAGTACTTTCGCTTTTTCTACACATTAATTTATCTGTTTTGTCCTCTTTAGTGTGGATTTTTCACAAGGAAACGGCCTGAAGAACAGTACCGAGCGCTGATCAAGAAGCAGGAGGTAAGCTTATTTACCGCTGTCTCCATAGAGAAACCTTAGTTCTAAATAGCATATGCTGCATGCATAAGACTTGTTCTTCATGGAACTTCATCTAAAATTAAACATGCAGAGCACAGCAGCCGCTATGCGCCTATTCTGCTTCATCAGTCGATAGCTTGGCATGTAATGCCAATGAACATTTTATGTCTGTTCTGGTTTATAAAATACAAGAACCATAATATTCATGAAATTATTCATACCAATCTGCATTTCAGGACCGATATGTTTTCGTGGCGAATAATATTTTTGAAATATTATTGATAAGGGCTTTTGATATTATTAACAAGGGTTTGTGATCTGGAGGTTTAAAACTTGTTTCTTAGAACGAAGGAATTTTTTTATTTTGTACTTGTCTGTACACATGTAGGTAGCCTGTAATTTATTTCGAATACTGTGTCATGAAACTAAAAGGGGCTTATGAAGACACAAATCATTTTACTGCATATAACACTGGGTTCTGAGCATGGAATTTTGCTTCCTTGCCCCTAATGCTTTGTAACAAGCGAAGCAGCATTGCTGCGTTCTGTTTTTAAGAAAGCGTACTTCTGGATTCCGTAGCAATAATGTGTCCATCAGTTTCTAACATTTAGCTAAATTTCCCCTTCTGGTGAGAGATATTGTGGAACACTGGTATTAAAATATAAAATTATTGACTAATATAAAATTTAAATTCACGTAAGGTATAAAAATTTTGTAGTTCGCGATGTTAAAATATTATAAAGTTATTTCTTTTTGTAATTTTAATCCTTGTCATTTTGTCCGCATTTGAATGTATTTTTACTTTCATTTCCAGAGGAAAAAGGGGCTTATGAGAACTCGGTTGTGTGTTTTTACCTTTTTTAATTTTAGAGATATTTGAATTATTTTAACAAAATTAACATGAAACATATTTCACAGCATACCACCCCAAAGAGTACTTACGCGTACGAACAGTAATAATGAAATGACGAATGTGCGAACTACAGATTTGGCTCAGGAAACAGAGGATCCTAAAATAATATACAGTAATATGTATATGTTCGAAAAATATGAAAAGGTATGAGATTTTATCTGTAGATTTTTACACCACAAAATAATGGTTGCCGAAAGTTTTCATTTGGCTTCATTTTGACAGCGATAATTAATAAACATATGAAATAGAGGAGTAAACATTTTATGTCAAATATGTAATAAATATGATATATTTCCTACAAAATGTTGCTTAAGACTGAACAATTAGAGCTAGCTGACAGAGCGAGTATTTGAAGTGTCATATACGATGAAATTGCGCCTATTTAAGTGGGTTGTTGATTTATTTCCAGAATGGCAGTGGTAACAATTTTAATAAAAATAGAGAAAATAACACTCTTTACTGATTAGTGCAACACAAAATACTGCACGGGAAGAATGAAGCAGAGTATAAATTTTCTCAAGTCCAACATTATACCCAAGTATATAATTGTTGAATTAAGAAGTTATATTAATATGGGTAAATGATTAGCTACAGAGTCACTTTTAGAACTAACAGTTTGTGAAATAGGAAAGTAGACCTCGTAAGTCCTGCCTGGAGCTTCTTCTTATTGGCTGTAGGCAAAGATTTCCTTTCTGGATAGTAATAAACTTCATTCCCTCAGCTCCCCCCTTGAAGAAACAATGTTCGTACAGACATGTCTGTTAATGTTGCTAATAGGCGTACGTGGTTTTAATATACTACAATTAGAATTGTCTAATATCGGATCTGCATTGGAAATGAAAATAATACTACGTCAGATAAGTGAAATCAGGAATTGAGACCTGTGTGTAAGATATTACTTTCAACAACCCAAAAAAGTTGAACACTGAAAAAGGAAATAATCTATATAATCTTCTTGAATATTTATTCATTCATGCTGGTTGTCCCATATTCTGCTTCTTTTATTTTATGATAGAAACATTCTAAAGACATTACAGCTGTTGATTTCATATAGCCTAGGTGCAGCATAATTTAAGGGACTGCTGGAAGAAATAAAATAATGTTTGGAGGTAGGAAACAAAATATAAGAAGTGTAGAAATTAACTTCGTTGGCGGCTTAGTATAGACACTGAAAATGCGAAACACACAGGCTCTTAGAATCTTCTTAAATCTTGGCTAATTTAATAGTACATAGTTGTAGTGTCTGTGTGTATGGAAACCTGATGTCACTAATAACTATTCTGTTCCACAGGAAGAATAAGACCTACTGATCACCGGGAAGAAATTTGCCATGGTTTTTAGAGATAGAAAAGTGTCTGTCTCTCGCGCTCTAAGTAAATGGTAAATTTTTTATTACTTCTGTGATCAGGGACATCTTCTACGAATACCTAATTATTTCTAACCTTTTTACAAATAACGAGGGAACCATCAGGAGTGGATCTTAAGATTAGCAGTGAAACAATCATCATCCGTAATGTCCAAAAGTTTATTTTACTGCAGAATTATATGATAGTGTTCTTTAAACTTTTGAGTTGATTCTGGTAAAGTGCGATTATAAACGCGACTTGCATTTTTCAATACACTTAGCTATCACTATGGTTACACTGCCTGCTTTTCGGTAGATAAGCTTTTGACGAAACTAACACAGTCCTATAAACAGTTAAAGCTGGGGTTCTTAATTTGAGTTTCAAGCGATCAGTCTGGTTAGTCAGTGGCGTATTTAGGGAAATGGCAACATCTTTAAGAAGAAGAGAAAGATATCTCAACAGAAAAGAATGAAAATAAATTAAGCAATATATTAACTTATTTATTTAACACGCTCATCAAAGAGTGAAGTACGCCGATAGCAACGTCAAATTTGGATTACTCTTATGCACCGATTGGCAAGGGTCAGTGCCGACGAGACGGGGGGGGGGGACAGGTACAAATTATCGGGACCCGAATATGTTGCATTTGTTTTTGTCTTTATCGATGGTATCATATTTGTAAAGTTTTCAAATTATTCCTTTCAGACCAAGCCCAAGTCACTGTGTAACGGAGAGCCTTTCCAAAATAATGTAAAGATTTTTAGTAGATCCTTTATTGTTGGTGCACCAAAAACACTTTTCTTTTTCACTCGGCCCCGAAACAACTCTCGGCGGCCCTATCAAAGGTATCATAAATCTTATTCTTTTATGTGCAGATATGTTCTCTTTAATCCTAATATGAAGCCTACCATGTAAATAGCGACTTTACTAATAGCAGCAAAAAGCCGAAATTTTGATCCCGTGAAGTCTACTGCTGTGCAGGGTGTAAAATTCTTACGAACTCTTGCCATGAAATATAACCTCTTCGGCCTCTATGCCAGGACGTTGACTCAGTACGGTGACGTCCTGCATCACACGAGGTTTATTGGCTCCCCCGAGGCAAACATTTAACTAGACGTTTGAAGAGTAGAGAGGGCGTTATCAAATTTGTTCACGAAAAGAAACAACCACTAAAAAAAAAAAATTGCAACCCTTATTTGATGATATTACATACCGCAAATGTTATGGCTGTTATGGAATATAAGAACAAAATTAGTTCTAAAAATAATAGTTATATGCAAGTTTTGACTAGATATATACTGGTCACAATCTTCGGAGTTTCGAAGCAAGATTCTCCGAACATATACAAGATATAAAACATAACATCGATAATACTAAAACAGTAATTAATATACGTCAGCACAACTATTTTATTATATGAGGCTACATGTTTCGACCTTTTAAACGGCCATCTTCAGGCTTTCTAACAGATTGGGTCAACAGATGCTGTGTACGTGTTGGGATCCCAATATGTTTACATCGATTAAGTACATAAAATCGGGTCATTTACAACTGACCTGCCTGATTTTATGTATTTTATCGATATAAACATATTGGGATCCCACAGGTACACAGCATCTGTTGGCTCAGTATGTTAGAAGGCCTGAAGACGACTGTTTAAAAGGTCGAAACATGTAACTTCATATAATAAAATAGTTGTGCTGACGTATATTAATTAAAGTTTTAGTATATTCCTAGTACATGGTGATTCATTCCATCAAATAACGTCGATAAATCAATATTTACAAAGCACGCATTAAATATCTGATTTAGATAAATAGATGAAAATGTGAAAATCTCGGAAGTAATACATTAACACGCATTATTACGAAGGTACTTACAGGTATAGATATGAAAGACCAGGAAATAGTATAAAAGACAAAAAAAAAAAAACGCTGCCCTGCTCTCTGTTGGACACAAAGTATCATTCCAGTCACAGTATAAATGTAACAGATATCTGCAGTCTACCGAGAGGCCGCTAAGTGCTAAGCTAGCAGTCAGATTGTACCAGTCTGCAGTCAGCACTCCAACAACACAGAAGCTTACGATCTCACATCGTACGGAGGCAGTGATTTTTAATTAGTCAAAAGTTTAAAAGAACAGTGCTTATATTAATATATGCATAATTTTATATCGGTTATAAATAAATAATAAACATAGACATTACACAAACTAAACGAAATGTTGCATCAGTGAGAAATATGGTGAAAGTGCATGTAACAAGAAGATAATCTCTTGTTTCAAAGTCGCAAGTACTCTAAAAACAAATTCAATAAATAGATGAAGAAGAAATTGAAACAGAATTAACTATGCTGCAGACATATGGTGATAAAACGTGTTTTTACAAGCACATATACACCGACATTAACATAAAAACCAGTAAGTACTCTTCTGGAAAATCGCATAAATATAAGAAAAACAATCTGTAAAATCTACTTGTCTATACAATATCATAATTTTATTCCTGCCAATAGAAAAAGTTTGGCTGATTTAAGAATATATGAATAATGAAATAAAAATTAAGAGGGAAATAGCACAATACAGTAAGTAAAAAAATACTCGAGTCAGTAAGACAAATGCTTACACGATCAAATTCATTGTTACTGAAAAATTAATTATGATGAAATAAAGGAAAACTCAATTGCAGTAATGTTAATATTGCCGGAAGTAATTTAATATTTCTGCAACAAAAATTACCTGTAGCTGTGCTGGCCGGAATACATGTATCGTAATATATATATATATATATATATATATATATATACGGAAAGTTAAAGTATAAAACTGATATGCAAATTTCGTTAAGGTTACTTGGAATCTAAGAAGATGTATAAAATTGGGTTTCGCCTAAACAGTTTAATAGGATTTTGATGCTGAATAATGGACGTCTATCCTTGTTGACTAATCAGGCCCTAAAATCTTTCATACCATTCGCAGTAATTAATGCTATAAATAAATTTTTAAAACAATTTGCTGCTCGTCATAGACAGGACTGCAGTGTTTTTATGTAAGGTATGACATATATTTTATCAGAGACAGGACCTGTTTTTAGGTTCTGGTATTTTGAAAGTAAGAGTAATAATCTCATTAAACCCATAAATCGAACTGTTATTAAATTCAATTTTTCTTACTGCTGGGTGAGCCAGACAAGTGTCTAAACTGAGGAGAGGAATAAAATGTACTGCCCGACTGGAAATGTAAATATGTTTGCTCAGTCTGCCGCCGCATTTTGAACCTACATTCTTGTCCACATTTGACTATGAATTTATAGAACATTTTACTTAGTATGATTGGGTTCTGTGGATAATAGTTGAGGGTGTGGGTTGCTCGGAATTTAAAAAGCTTCGAGAATCGATGAAATAAAAAAAACTTCCAAAAATAAGTAGCTAACCAGAGCAGTATATGTTTGTTCAGTGCTTTACATTTTGTTTTAGTCCACATCTTTTCCTTGTAAGCTCCAAATTAAATTACCGTATTTTAACCCTATAATATTTAGCCTTATTATTGTCCATTTTATACAATGTATTACAGTAGATAAGAGTAAAATCATGTGGAAAATTTGCCTAGTGATTAATTATTTTGGCTTATCGTAGGGTAGTGTAAACTTGGTTAATTCTATCTTCTTTACTTTTAAACGGCTCATTTCAAAGCTTTTTGTTTGATCGGTGGGTGTATTTGCATCGGTCACATTTATTGGCGGCTTAAAAATTAAGGGAATGAATTCCCGCATGGAAAAACCTGGACGTATACCTAGTTGTTACTAATGTGCCCGACTTGTGAATCTTTATCTTGTTATCGGGATACTGAGTGATTGTATCTCGTTCTCAAAAATACTGTTAAGTCTTTATTTTTTACGTTTCCTGTTTCAAATACAGAGGTAAATAAGGAAATGTAACAAGTTGCACTAAATAAACTATAGTTGTGCCTACAATTTATGCCATGTAATGTGCTTAATATTTAATATAACTGTCATTGCATTAGAAGAGTTTAGCCACTTTATGTATTACCTTAGATGTTTTACAATAAGGAACCATGTATAAGATTTGCAAATATAAATAGTAATTTAGTTAAGCTTTTATAGACATGTCTAGAACTTTTTTGTAGTAATCCTTAGTGGGGTGACTGATTAGTGGTTTACAAATGTGGCCCTCAAGATGATTCCTTGGCCGAATCGAGAAATGTTAGACAAATATGCTACGTAATAAAGTATGCTTCTTACTGTGTTGTTTGATTTGTTTATTCTAATTTTTGTTATACCAATATTATTCAATAACCGAGAGATTTTTATACAATTCTGTAGATCCAGTGTGCCGCTGAGGGCGGCTGAAGCTTCGTAATTTCATTTTGTCTCATTAACAATAACCAAAATGGCCGTCGTAAGAACTTATGAGTGGGAACAACACAGAAACATAGAGGTAAATAAGGGTCATAAAATAATGCAAATGCTCAATTTTTCGTGTTTGTGATGGAGATAAAAAAGTCAAAATGGTAGATAAAACTAGAACTTTTACAGATTCTTCTGGTTCTCTCAAAATCTCAACTGCAAAAATAAATATTCCTTACTTCGTCAGTGACAAATAACGGGTCTAAGGACGTGGCCTTTTGGGACTGCCAAAGATTCTATGTTTTTAGGATGAGGGTTTGCTAGTCTTCCGCTTTAAGACCCAACAAGGGATGCAAGCAGTTTTCTGCGACCATAAATGCCACTTTAAAGCATTCGCGGCTATCTCCAATCTGCAATCTGAGAATGCAACATGCTGAAGTGACAAGAAGCCCGTTGCATTAAAATATTACTGAAAAACTCTATAGTCGCTGTACACGCTATGACAACGCATGGAGGAGTGGAGGTATATCTCCACGTATTTTTGATCTCGTTACAAGATGGAAGTGGTGAGCTTCATGCTCCGGCCGTTGTATAAGCGGTGAAGGAGCACCCAGCACTTATGGAACAGGGGATTCTCTGGTCCCACAGACCGCCTGGAGATTTGTTGAAGAGCTATCTTATTGCCTGCCAGGAATAGAAAAATAGTTTGTCCGCCAATCATTTTTAACGTATTCAATGTACCGGCTATTCTACCCCGTCTCCAAAACTGTTATTAGGTGTAATAGTGCTCATATTCAATTACATGATAATAAAATGAATAATATGAGCATACAAATATTACTTCAGTGCCTAGAAGTATGAATCCCCTGGTCTCAGAGTCGGTTGCAATCCATGGGAGACATAGATCTACGTTCTCCGCACATTTTTCCCAAAAGGCCAAATATTTATACTATATTCATGGTACCACATCTGGTCCTGGATAGCGTAGTCGGTGGAGGATTCTTGACCTTTAAAGGCTAGATCGATAAGCCGTCCCGAAACGTCGGTAAGAAATTACCACTAAACCTACTCGCTGCGTAATAACCCAGAAGAGCGCAGTTCTAGTCGGTATACTGAGTTTCTATGGGCTGAAGGTTCCGGGGATAGAATTTTGGTGGGGGCGAGGTTTTCCGCACCCCTTCCAGACCTCTCTGGGCCCACCCAGACTCCTGTACAAAAAGTACCACTTGTCTTTCCAGAGTAAAAGCGACCCGGGGCGTGGCGCTGACCACCCACCCCATCTAGCGTCGAAGTTAAAAGATAGATCTATAACCCTACTCCCACTCGGAGCCTTCATGGCTTGTTCTAGAGTGAAATTTTACATTTACCATAGTAGCACTTAATGATCCTGTAGCTGCTGAGACTTTATCAGATGGCGAAGATGTTTTGTGTTATTACGCTGCAATGTGAATCACATTTAACATACCTTCAATATTTATTTCGATCCTGATCCATATAAGAACTGGACGTGTCTAAACAAATACCTTCAGGATCATTTTAATATCTTTTCCTCTCATAAATTATACTGACGCAGCACTACAAATCCATAAATGTCTTCGAGAAGTACACAATTTACAGCTTAGCTGACTGGCTTTCTCATCTCCTAAATCCCCTTGTTATCACTCACAACCCATCTTTTATAGGCAGCTTTCGAATATGAATTGTGCAGTCAGTATACTGTTATTTTAACCAGACATATGTTATCCGGAAGATGTAAAATTCTGGTATACTTCGCGTAGGAGAGCAACATGTTGATGTTGGTAGACCCTGACAAATACTTACAACCAGCTATGCATGAGATTGACGAAATCTGATGGACAATAAATGCAAAGAAAACAGAAGACTGGAACGAATTTGTGAGACATATTCTGTGGAGCTGCTGGACAGCGATTCGATCCGTAGACCTGCAATCAATGCCACTATTAGGGCCAGATTTTGTATGATGTTAGAAACACTTTGCGTGTATATGATGGAAATAATTTAAGGTGTATTTTAAATACATTTTAGTTTCGATTGTTCCATTTCAGAATCAGAAATATTTAGCGCTTTACTTCTAAAGCACTATTTGCTACTCATTGCATTATATATTACCTTTCGAATTTCTTTAAATCAATTATTGCAATGATTTTTAATATAATGAGATAAATTTAAATATAGTCTGTAGAGATTTTTGATCTTGCAGATACTCTTTATCAAATGTGCAAAGGAATTAAATGTTTTATTTCCATAAATGTTACCTCTCGGGTTCTAGAATGTTAATTCAGTTCAGGTATCATCATAAGCCCATATTTAACAAACAAAGCTCAAAATATTCAGTATTTGCGTATTTGTCAGTTCTTAAAATCTGTGATCTAGGGACAAAAATATTTGTAATAAGATTTCAAAATATAACCTACATTTCTACAGCAATCCCAAGCCACTCACCGAATTGCGTAGTAAAGTTGGAGATGCCCTTCTTTCTTGTGTGTGTGTGTGTGGGGGGGGGGGATTTTTTGTCCTTATCTGAGCTCTGAAGCGGCTATTTTGAAAGGGTGTTACAAAATTTGTGACCAACTTTATGATTATAAAAACCAGATAATTCAAAATTCAAAAATATTTTTATAAATTGTTACTGTACAATATGTATTAAAACAGACGTATACCAAATGGAAATATTTCTTTAAAAATAATGTAAGTGCATGTAGCGTTTTGAAGGGCTTAAAACGTGTAGCTACAAGAAACTGCTGTCGGAGAATTTTCCTCCAAGCGTGCCTTATTCCGAAAAATTTAACCTTCTAGAAATCGATGGCCATAGAAACTCATTTTCGAAAAAACGTAATGTAGAAAAATTTTGAAAAGTTCAATTGCGAAAATCTTTTCCTTCTCCCCACCCCCGTCTTTTCCGAAGTCTTGCATGTTCTCCTCGCGGATGGACAGTTGTTTTGACAAAGTACCGACAACGTGTGTTGGGCCATGTGTGGGGCAGGGGATCTGTCGCAACCGAAGTATAAGGACGGGTTGCTCCTGTGAAGTTTCACGACTTTCCTGAGACACCTGGCGGCCGCTGACTTCCCTTCCTTCACTTAGTGTCTGGCGCCGCAGCTTACCGATCGATCGTGCCCGTCTGAAGGCGTGTCCTTCTATAGCGCAGCGTTACAAACTTTGAGTTTCTAACTTCTTCGCCGTTCTACATCGCGAAATCGGCCATCTGACTCAGGGTACAGACCTTTGCGGCACTCGTCAATCTTTGACGCCACCAATGAGCTTTGCAGTCAGCCTCATTTCGTCACAGTTATTCCACCGTCCCCTGCCTCCGGGCATATATATATATATATATACAAACATACACACACACATACAAACACACACATACATATATACATACATACACATACATACATTCTTACACACACACACACATAGACACATGCACACATACACACATATATACATCCATATATACATACATAATACGGACATACATACATACACACATACATAAGTACACACATACATACATAAATACATACATACATACATTTTTTATTTTTTATTATTTATTTACAGCACGCTGCATTACATCCTGTAATACTACATGCTTGTAGAAAACTTTGTATCTTATATATAGTATTTATATTTTTGCGGATTTGTTTACTGTTTATGCACTGATTGTTCGTTTACAGTTTTCCGTAGTACATGCAAACAAACTTACATACATACATACATACGTACATACGTACATACATACATTCATACGTACATACACCTTGACTGGGTCACAATCCATAGTGAGAAAGGCGGAGGAAGCAGCTAAATTGAACAACATCATGAGGAAAACTCAAGTCCACAAGATCGACTACGAAGTACAGCCAAAAGACTGGCTTCACCCAGCAGACTCAGTCAGAATCACTGAACAACAATATGAACACACTATACAAATATTTACATATGGCAGCAAGAGCGAGCACGGGTTCGGAGCTGTAATATCAATGTTTATTCAGAGTAATTTAGAGCATCAATTAAGATATGCGCTACACAAAAATGCTCCAAGAACCATGCTGAACAACTGGCTATAGTCAAACACTAGAAACAATAGAAAAATCACATATCCATGTTAACATCCCAAGAACGGTAACAGTAAACACAGACAGCAGAATCACCCTTCAATCCGTCAAGAACACATAAAAGCACAATTACCTCATAGAAGAAATCAGGAAAAAAGCAATAACACTCGAGAAACGCAACTGGACAATCATATTCACCTGGATAAAGGCTCACGCAGAAAACTACGGGAACGAGCTAGCTGAAAAGCTAGCGAATGAATCCGCTAGAAAACATGACATATCCTTCAACAGAATTCCTAAAAGTGAAATAGTTCAACGAGTGAGAGACCAGAGCATAGCCAAGTGGCAAATCCAATGGGATCGAACTAAAAAAGGGTCAATAACAAAACAGTTCTTCCCAACCGTCAAGGACAGACTGACCACCAAAATAATTAACACCAAACTTCACGGCTACCGTAACAGCTCACGGCAAAACCTAGGCTTACCTGCATCGTTTAAAAATAATAGAGTCTCCAGAATGCACATGTGACGGCGAGAACCAAACTGTGGACCACGTACTGTATAACTGCACCAAACTTCAGAAGGAGAGAGGAAAACTTATAAGCAACGTATTAAAACAAGGTAACTGGCCGTTGAATGAAAGTGATATAGTGAATAAATACATAAAACACTTCATCCAGTTCACAAACACAATAAATTTTGAGAAACTATGAACCCATTAACTTATCAAATAGCTGCAAATAACACTCAAACATCAACACAAGTTCTTATATGCAAATATGATACAGTGCAAAACACACAAGAACGGAGTGCACATCACATACGAACAGACAAAACCATACATATGGAATACTAATCATAAATGTAAATATCAAAACAATCTGTAAATGATTACGCTCAGCATGTAGTATTACTAATTGTAATGGGGCATGCTGTTAATAAAATTTAAATTAATAAATGCACACACCAGTTTATGATGAAGAGTAAATTTTCGCAACTTTTAAGTGAAAATTAACATACTTATTTGAGTGAAATATTAACAGGCAATTTTTAACTTTTATACATTTATTTCTGTATATAATCACCTTTGCGGTCTACACGATTTCGGCTAATTTCATTTAGTGTCATGAGACCGTCACGAGAGAACTGCGAATTTTTATGGCGGACCCGCAACTCGACAGCTGTCTGAAGTAGAACTGTCCTGTAAGCCTTTGGTTTAGTCTGGGAAAGTGATCAAAATCCGACGGCGCGAAGCGTGTAGTATACGGCAGGTGATACCAGACGGTGGAACCAAGATGTCAGGCTCTGTAGTTGTTCTTGCACTTTCGTGTTGCAAGAGAGCCTGCTCCATTTGAGTAAGAGTTCTTTCTTTAGAGTCGTGCTTTCTGCTTTCCGAAGGTTTCACAGTACCACTCAGATAACATATTAAAGTGTTGGTTTTTAAGTCACACCTAGCTTAGCTTGGTCACGATAGAGGCAATTACATCAGCATAGGCCCTTTTAGTTTGTGGGTTTTCAAGGGAAAGAACAGTCAACCTGCTTGCGCATGCGTCTCTCAGCGTGCCATCTGTGATGTTGTCTTTTGTGTTGGCAGTTTGTTTATTTTTTATATAGGCAAAGGATTCTTATGAAAAATTCACATACGAAAAACTAAATATTTTTGACAATACGTCGAAAGGATTTTGTTTGTGTAATATTAATATAAAGTGTCTGAATTAGTAAAGTAACTATAAATTGAAATGTTATTTCTTTATTGTAAGAGATTTATGCAACACGTAAGAACATTACCAAACAGATTGGTTTTCTCAATAATGAGTTACCTTGTGATGTAGGTCTGACCACTGCGAACTACACACAAGAAACGTAGAGATTTTTTTTTACCAATTACTTCCAAGCCAGATATTATCGACTCATATTTTGGATATGCATCCTTCATCCCCGATTTCGTTGTATAGAGTTTCTGAAATAGAATCACAGTTGAGTTCCTTTAAATATTCTTCGAGAAATAATGTACTAATGCACAGTTTCCATGGTTACTGTAGATTTCGTGTAGCAAAATGAAATTACAGACACGTCAAGGTTATGGGTTTTCTAATTCTTTAGTGATATTTTTTGAACGATTTAAGCCTTATCGAAATATATATAAAAAAAAAAATGGTTTGTTTGTCACTTCAGCTACTTTTTGTGTTTCTGATGACAAATGGACGGTGTGAAGTTTTGATAGTGCAGTTACGTCGAAGATCGACACACGTTTTGTTCTGTTTTACATACATACATCCCCCCCCCACCCTTTGTGCTCGTGTCATTCACGCATTATTATGCACCTCAGTGGCCTCGCCCAGTGTTTTCAAAAGACTGCTGGAGTGGGAGAACGAGATTGGGACACGTTTGTTGTCTGTAAACCCCGCCCTTGTGTCGTGAAGACATCGTTCTGCAGTCAAATGCATAGCACGGACCTGGACGGTGGTCGTGCCCCGCTTTGTGTCCTGTGTTTGTTGTTGCTTAATAAGGCACACATCAAAATAATAATATAAATACTAATTGTTTTGTTTTTATCGCCCATCTTAATACTTTCAATTCCACGCATGCGTCTTTAAACCTGCCTTTGTTTCATTGTGTAGCATAAACGCGTAACTGATATTATGTGGCACAAAATATGACTAATTCCATGCAGCATAGATCATGTTGGAAAACTAGTCAAGAAATTCCCGCTGTTGTATGGTCACCTAAGTGTCAGTAATGTGTTCATTACAGCCCAAAGTGTGGTACTGTCAGCGACAAGACGTGCCCTACTATCTGTCAACGTATAAGCCTAGAAACATCAACACCCTTTAAGATGTCGGAGGAAGTAGCAGCAGCGACATCATGATAATCTTCATAATCGCCATAGTCATAATCATCATAAGCAGCAGCAACAATAACAACAACAGCAACAATAATAATAATAATTTGCTTATGAGATGCAATTGACACCAATCAAAAAATATTTACTCCGTAAATATCAGTCTTTAAAGCGATTGTCATGAATAAGAGGCCTAGGTAGTATTTCTGCATCACATCTCAGCTCTCTTCAGGGCAACTGGAGCCCCTAATCCAGTTGGTACCGCTAGGATATCCGGGTAGATAAAATAAGCCGAAACCCAAAAGTCGCCACTGTGTAGTGTCGGAGTTTAGAATTGCGTGGAAAATATTCGTTCTCCTGAATTTTTGAGTATTTTTGGTCCAGGTTTATTCTTCACAACAGATTACCGCTCAGTTATAGGGGAGCCGTTAAGAGCTTCAGAATCAACAGTATGCAAATTTTTCTGCTGAAAACGTCAACTAATATTTTGCTCGGCATTTTGAGCTATTTCACCGGGCACCAGAATTCGAAATGAGGACAAATAATGTAACAAGAATACTCCTACTTTTAAATAATATCTTTTTGTTTCGAAAAAATGATATAATTCCAAAGCAAAAAAAAAATGGTAGATTTTATGCAAATATCAGTTTGAAAACTGAAAAAATGAAGCACTTTAAAAACCGTGTATAATGGTGCCCCCGAGCTTAGCAGAGAATTTATCCAAATTGCGATGCTTTTATTAATTATGCATATTCCCTTTGTAAAAAATCTTAATTTCGTATTTGTTTCCGTATTTCTTATATTGTAAACGTTGCGAGACAATCGGCAGAAGCTCGCGGCACGCTGTCTGAGTACCGCTGTGTTAAGAGATGGCATGTGCGCTGCACCAGTCCTTTAGATAGGATGTCACAACAGATCAAATAATTAATATTTAATGTTATGAGTGAGAGAGTATTTTTCGGTTAACTTGTAAATGTATTCATTCTTAATGTTTGCTGTTGTTTTTTGTGTGTGAGTGGAGTGGCGTGGCTATTGTTCTCTCGGAGACACCTCCCCCCTTGAGGCACTTACAAATGTGGTTGGACAAACAAGCGACAAGCTTACATGTAATAGAATCTGCTATTTCAAAGCAGATGCAGAAGAGAGCTTTAAATTCTTCTTACAAACAACCCGAAGTGTAATCGATTGATTTCATCTAAGAATACACAGAAAAACAACAATGAAGAATTTGATAAATTGAGAACTGGAATGACTTTTTAAATTGTAGTACTGACACAAACATAAATAGATATCGGGCGGGTAAACGTTTGTAGTTACTTACACCTTTTGCGATTCTTCGCTGCGTCCTAAGAATGAAGAAATATCTCTCTTAAACAAGCCATTGTACCAACGATTAATGTAATTACATTTCTGCCCGTAACTTGCAAACGGGAATCGTCCACGAAAATTCAAGAAGTAATGAATAAACCTTAGAAGCACGCCTGTTTGTTAAATGCATTTATTAAGAATTACACTGCGTCCAGCACACAAGAGAGAGGCTCGTTTTTCGTGTCTTACTAAACGGTAATGCAAGGGTACTAATTTTGCGAGACATATACCTCTCACAAGAACTCTAACGAAATCTCTAGAACCCAGATCGAAAAACGTGTGGTTTATGCTCGAGAGATCCACGATGTCGGACCTGGTTGTAAACCTAAATTTCTGGTTAAGGTGGGTTTCGGACCTGGTTCAAATAATACCCATAAATAGTTGTATAAAATTTATGTAGCTTTCTTGTTTTCCCGCAAAGGAAACTTCTTTGTTATTACATTCTTCTTACATTCGTGACAGTCAACAAAATAACAACTGGCATAGAGGTGTGACTTTATTTGTGCAGTGCGAATTGACCTGCGACTTACGATGGGTTTGAACTTGCACGTCACGTGTTAAGGACTGATTTAAAGAATGAGCTAGAGAG
>Ga0123352_10003382_pt1 | contig 23032 bp, 17 predicted proteins | sample TergutLab28metaG_FD_89700 | JGI IMG/M metagenome (GOLD analysis project Ga0123352, IMG submission 89700) | Labiotermes labralis P1 segment gut microbial communities from Petit-Saut dam, French Guiana - Lab288 P1 | ecosystem: Host-associated > Arthropoda: Insects > Digestive system > Gut ...
ACGCTCAGCTTGCGTTTTTGCGCGATGAAACAGCGCACCACTTTGTTCACGCCCGGCGAAAGCTCGTCAGAGTTCTCGCGGGTGAACACTTCCACGTTCACCACAATGCCGTACTCACCGTGGGGCAGGCGCAGGCTGGTGTCGCGCACTTCTTTTACTTTTTCGCCAAAGATGGCACGCAGCAAACGTTCTTCAGCAGTGAGCTCGGTTTCGCCTTTTGGCGTCACTTTACCCACCAGAATGTCGCCGCTTTTCACTTCAGCGCCAACGCGGATGACGCCGTGTTCGTCAAGATCTTTCATGGCGTCGTCACCCACGTTGGGGATGTCACGCGTGATTTCTTCGGCACCGAGCTTGGTGTCGCGGGCTTCGAGTTCAAATTGCTCAATATGGATCGACGTGTACACGTCATCCTGCACCATTTTTTCATTCACCAACACGGCGTCTTCGTAGTTATAGCCTTCCCAAGTCATGAAGCCGATCAGTGCGTTTTTGCCCAGCGAAATCTCGCCTTGGTCGGTCGCGGGGCCATCGGCAATCACTTGCCCGGTGATGATTTTATCACCCACGGCAACAATCGGGCGTTGGTTGATGCAGGTGCCCGCATTGCTGCGCAGGAATTTAATCAAGTTATAGTCGCGTTTGTGGCCGGTGGTTTCGGTGATGGTGATATTCTCGGCAGAAACATAGCTCACCACGCCGGGTTGCTCGGCCAGCACCACAACGCCTGAGTCAAGGGCGGCTTTGTACTCCATGCCCGTGCCCACTAGCGGTGCATCGGGTTTCAGCAGCGGCACAGCTTGCCGTTGCATGTTCGAGCCCATCAGCGCGCGGTTGGCGTCGTCGTTTTCGAGGAAAGGAATCATCGCTGTGGCCACAGACACTACCATTTTCGGCGACACGTCCATGTATTGCACACGCTTGGGGTCAACCTCAAGGTATTCGTCCAAGTGGCGGGCGATAACGCGCGGGCTGGCAAAGTGGTTGTCGTCGGTAAGCAGTTCGTTGGCCTGTGCCACCACATAATCGTCTTCTTCGTCGGCGGTCATATAGCGCGTGCGGTCAAGCACAACGCCGTTTTCCACGCGGCGGTAGGGTGCTTCAATAAAACCATAACGGTTAATTCGCGCATAGGTGGCGAGATAGGAAATCAAGCCCACGTTTTGACCCTCGGGGGTTTCAATGGGGCACATGCGACCATAGTGGCTGTAGTGCACGTCGCGCACTTCAAAGCCTGCGCGATCACGCGAAAGACCACCAGGACCCAGCGCAGAAAGACGGCGTTTATGGGTCAACTCGGCCAAGGGGTTGGTTTGATCCATGAATTGGCTCAGCGGGCTGGAGCCGAAGAATTCCTTTATCGCCATGCTAACCGGGCGAATGTTGATGAGCGTGGCGGGGGAGATTTTGTCGGCATCGTCTTGTGCTTGCAGGGTCATTTTTTCACGCACGAGTTTTTCCATGCGTGCCATGCCCATGCGGAACTGATTTTGCAGCAGCTCGCCCACGCAACGAATGCGACGATTGCCCAAGTGGTCAATGTCGTCGGCGCGGCCAAGGCCAAAGGCTAGGCAGTTCACATAGTTAATGGAAGCATAAATATCGTCAAGGGTGATACATTTTGGAATGAGTTCTTCGCTGCGGGCGCGCAGTTCGGCCAGCAGGGCATCGTCGGCAAGGTCTTGGTCAAGAATTTCGAAGAACACGCGAGCCACGACTTTTTCCGTCATGCCAACGTTGTGCAGCTGCTCTTCGCTAAATTGCGGCAAATAGTCGTGCCAGCGGGTGTCGGTGCCGCCGTCAAGGTCGGGCTTGCCTTTCAAGTCCACCATGCCATTGCTGAGGATGGTCAACGGCTCGTCATCGCCGTGTTGCACCACGGCACGCATCACGCCAGCTTGCTCAAGGGCATAGGCTCTCTCTCGGGTAATCAGCTCGCCGGGTTCGGCAAGCAGTTCGCCGGTGCGTGGGCAAACCACAGGTTCGGCCAACTTGCAGCCCGCAAGGCGCGAGCCGATGGCCAGTTTCTTATTATACTTATAGCGACCCACCTTGCTGATGTCATAGCGGTTGGTGTCGAAGAAAAGTTGGTCGATGTGCTGGCGGGCGGTTTCCACCGTCACTGGCTCGCCCGGGCGCAGCTTGCGGAACACTTCCATGGCTGCTTCCGCGCTGTTGACGATTTCGTCTTTTTCCAGCGTGGCCGCAATGCGGGGGTCGTGACCGAAGTATTCTTTGATTTCTTCGTCGGTTTCTAAGCCCAACGCACGCACAAACGTGGTGATGAACAGCTTGCGGTTTTTGTCAATGCGCACATAGAATAAGTCATTGACATCAGTTTCGTACTCAAGCCATGCGCCGCGGTTGGGGTTGATGGTACCATTATAAAGACGCAGGCCTGTCTTGTCAAAGTTAACAGTGTAATACACACCCGGTGCGCGCACCAGTTGCGAAACAATCACGCGCTCCGCGCCATTGACCACAAAAGTGCCGCTTTCGGTCATCAGCGGGAAGTCGCCCATGTAGATTTCGCTTTCTTTCATCACGCCGGTTTCTTTGTTCAGCAGGCGTGCTTTTACGCGCATGGGGGCAGCATAGGTCGCGTCGCGTTCCTTGCATTCCCGCACGGTGTATTTCGGCGCATCGTCCAAGCGATAGTCTACAAACGAAAGCACCCACTTGCCGCCATAGTCGGAGATTTCCGCCGTGTCGCGGAAGATTTCCCGCAGCCCAACGTTCAAAAACCACTGGAAAGAATCTTTTTGCACCTCGATGAGATTGGGCATATCCATTACTTCGCGGATTTTGCCATAGCTTAGCCGCGTTTGGTTTCCGCGCCGAACTGGCGTAACATTGGGCATAAGGTTTTCATCCTCCATTGTGTTAATTGCGCTGCTTGCCTTTGCGCATGAAGAGGCAGTTGTGCACCCACGAGTGGACACAACGCGCCAATTATAAATACTGATTATAAAATTATACCACTGCTGAAAAAAAATGTCAAGACTTTTTTGTAAAATTTTTGCGACAAATTTTGCGAAAGTGAATAAAAACGACGCAGCACATGGCTGCGTCGTGGGAAAACAGGCTATTTGTTGTAATAATACACCGAACCGCCGTCGGAAATAAACATGTGCGGGTTAAGATTGTTCGCGCGCGGTTTTGCGCAGCCGCAGTTGCTTTGCGGTTTTGCTTGAGGCGCTGACTTAATGACTGGCATTGCTTTGCTGCCGCCAAGTGGTTTGGCTTGCCAAAGATTGTGGTTGGGCAAATTGGCCTGCCGTGCTTGCACAACAGGCTGTGCGAGCTCTTGTGTGGGTTCGAGGATCTCGATGTCTACTGAACCGCTGATGGTGTTGGTTGGTGTTTCGAGCCACCACTGAAGGAGCAGCTGGCTCGCTAGCTCGTTGTTGCCAACGTACAGTGTGTTGTGCTCACCTGTTTGATACGCAAGATATGAGGCGTCATCATAAGAACCGGTAAGCAACCAATGCAGTGCACTCAAATCGCCTTGGTCACTTTCTGCCCACAGCTGTGTTTGCGCGCCGCGAATGGCGCCTTGATCTTCTACAAACACTTCAATCTGGTTGGGGTAGGCAGGGCGTTGTTCAACCTCGATGACTATTTCGCCTTGTCGGCCGTCTTCGGGGCATTCTGCATGCACGATGATGGGGTGGGTTTCATCCAAGGCAATGTATAGATTAGTGTAAGTTCCTTGCCCAATATCAAGCGCAGTGTTCATTGATTGTTGATTGCTGATTGTCCAAATGACATTGCAATCCCCTTCGAGTTGCAGATTGACGGTGTCATTTGGATATGCAGTAGTTTGGCTGGCGATGATGACAAGCGGTGCGAGTGGTGGTGCTTCAATATAAATCGTGATTTCGGCGGCACTGTCGTCATCTGGGCACTCCGCGCGCACCGTGATTGGCTCGGTTTGGCTTGTGCTAACATACAGGAGACTGCTGTTGAAGATTAAAGGATAAAGAACGCTGGACTCGGCATTTGCACTAACGATATACCAGTTGAGCGCGCAACTTTTTTCGGTTTCCAGCCAAATGGTGCTGTTCGGGGTTGCGGGGTTTTCGCTTGCGGTGATGGTGAACTCGGCTGTCGGCTGCTGCACTTGAATGGTCACCTCGGAGATAGGGGGTGGTGAACAGCGCACATTTTCATCCATGATTAGCGAGGCACGCACGGTAATGAAGCTGTTGGTTTCGTTGGGGGCAATATATAAAATGCCTTGGTCGCCTCGGGAAGACTGAAGCAGTGTGCCCGCTGCATGGGGGCTTACAATTTCCCAAATGGCTGAGGCCATGGTGTTGTTAGCTGCCAATTGCACGGTATCACCCGGGGACACGCTGGTGAGATCGGCCTGTACGTAGAACTCGCCTATCGCCAACGCATAGTGGAAGGTTCTGCCATCTGTGTGCATGACCAATGGTAGCCACGGGCGCAGGTCGTTTTCGGCCACGTGTATGCCGAACACACCTATGGATGAGTCAATCGGGTGGATCTCGGTGCCTGGTATCGGTGCGCCCATGATGCTATACGTTGCAAACACGGGATTTTCGTTTTCGTCCATGCGGTAAATCACGGTTGATCCGCCGCGCGGCAGCATGCAGTTGTTCGTGAACAATTCTGGTGTGGGGAATCTGATGAAAATAGCGCTTTGCGCAATGCGGTCGTTCAGCGGGCAGGTCACGCGCACAATCACTACCCCCAGCTCGTTGTCGCCGATGTGCAGCGTGTTGTGCAGCAGTCCTTCCTCTGTGGAGCCAAGGTGGGTAGAGGGGTCTGTTTGGTGATCGATGGACCAAATGAAGTTGCATAGTGCGACTTGCGGCGTGAACTCAAACTCTTCGTATGAAGGCGCTTCGGGTGCATACTCGATTTGATCATACTGCGGCAATGCGCTAAGCAGGCCTTGCTGCGCAAGTGAAGACAAGTTTTCAATCTCGTCAAAGTCTGTGTAATCGCCCATGAAGTACGACCCGGTTCCGCCATACGCGCCATAGTAGGGGTTGAGGGAAATATACAACTCAACGGTGCTGCCCTGCGGCGCATGGGTTGTGCTGGCGTGCAGGAAAAACTGCTCAATATACGGTGAGGGCGGTTCCGGCGGGAGAACGGGTTCTCTGCCGCAGCAGGGGTTGTTGTTGCAAGGCGGGTTACAAGCCATGGTTACCACACCACCGGTGTTGACTACCCCGGGCATAGCACCGGTTTGTTCGTTGGTGCCGCCGTCCAGCACAAACACAAAGCTGGCACCCGCAGCATCGGTTAGATATAGCAGATGGTTGGGCAGGTCGATGGAAATGCCGTTGATTTGTGCCGAGTAAGGCAGCTCCAGCTGACCAACGCGTTCATAGGTGCATGCGTCGTAAACCAGCACGCTGCTGCCGTCGGCGGTTACGATATACAGCAAGCTCAGACGGGGATTCACCACAATGCTGTGCACGCCTTCGGGTATATCAAAGTGCGCGCATATCACGTTGCACTTGGCGTCGATGACTGCAATGCCTGCGCTGTCGTCAATGGCGAAAATTTTGTTTGCGCAGTAATTCACCGTCATGCCGGTGAGGTTGCCGGTGTAGTCCACGCTGCCGATGACGCTGCCAGAGTTGGTGTTGATGAGCATCAGGCCGCTGCGCGTGGACACATAGGCAATGTTGGTTTCGGGATTAATGACGATATCGCCGGGAGAGTCGATAGAGATTTGTGACAAGCGCAGCCCGGTGTAGCCGTTGAAGATGGTGATGAGATTGCCTTCTCGCGAGGTAACGAATACCTTGTGGTTGTTGCGGTTCACTGCAATGGCAGTGGCGCCGGGCAGGGTGTCCAACTCGGTGAATGTGCGGGTTGGTTCGTCCCACACGGCAAATTGTCCGTCGGCCGAAATGATGTAAAGCTTGCGCAATTCGGGGTCAACGGCAAGGTTAGAAACGGGGAACGGCGCTTGCACCACACTGGTTGCATGGGTAAGGGGATCGATGATGGTGATGGTGTCTTCGTTGGCCACGAAGGTATAGGATGGCATGGCGCAGCCCATGCCCGGGCCGGTTGGGCCTGTGACACCGGTGATGCCCGCAGGACCTGTTGGGCCTGTAGATGCAGCCATTTATCCGCCTAAACATGAATTATAACCGCGAGCCCCCTCTTTCGCTCTGCCGAAAGGCGGGGCTTTTTTCATGCGCTATAATAGCCTTTGGAGGAGATTTTATTATGAATTTATATGGTTATGTTCGGGTGAGCGATGCCAGTCAAAACGAGGCAAGGCAGCTCATTTCGATGGCCGAACAAGGCGTTCCCGCGAAGAACGTATTTATTGACAAGCAGTCTGGCAAAGATTTTGAGCGCAAGGCGTATCAAGCATTGCTGCGCAGATTGAAGGTTGGCGACTGCGTGATGCTTTCGAGCCTTGATAGGTTGGGGCGTGACTACACAGCAATTTTGGAACAATGGCGCGTTATTACTAAGGAAAAAGGCGCAGACATCGTGGTGCTGGATATGCCACTACTCGACACTCGAGAGAAAAATCATGACCTAACCGGACGGTTGATTTGTGATATTGTGTTGGCATTGTTGAGCTATTGCGCGCAAAAAGAGCGCGAACACATTCGCACTCGGCAAGCGCAAGGCATCGCTGCTGCAAAGCAGCGCGGGGTATCATTTGGTCGCCCAGGTGGCACATTAACGGATAACTTTCCTGATATCATGCGGCGATGGCAGCAAAAAGAAATCACGCCTGCTCAAGCGATTGCATTGAGCGGCGTGAGTAAAACTTCATTTTATCGCAAAGTAGCGGAATTATGCCCCAAAGAACCATAATTCGATCCCAAACCCCTACCTTTGGGACAATGGAAAATTATTCTTTTTTTACCATATTTTACATTATTATATCACATCAATAAGACAATGTCAATCCCTTTTCGACAAAAAAATCATTATTTTGCTTTTTGTTGTTGTGCAATATGTGATTTGCGCGTTTTGTGTCAAAGGTAGAGGTTTGGGAAACGAAATGGAAGTGAGAACTGGATCGTTTGTTAATAAAACATCACCGAGATATTAGGAAAAAAATCAACTAATGGAAAGAGTGCGAGATGGAAGCGAAGCAATATAAACCAACTCAATTTCATTACTCTGCGCTGAATGAGCAGGGAGAACTTCTAATCTTAAATACTTTTACGGGCAAGCTTTATAAAACACACCCCCACAATGCTGAAAGCATTGAAAAAATCTTGACGCAAAACATCATTGATAGAAACGCTATCCCTTTCAAAGGTCTAATTAAATCTAGGGTTTTAGTACCTAGTCAAGCAGATGAATTTGCTTTTTTTCATTCAATGATTGAAAATTTTATCCACAATCCAGCCCTGGGATTAATGGTTCTACCAACACATCAATGTAATTGTCGTTGTGTGTATTGCTATGAAGATTTTAAGAGCGGCGTTATGTTAAAGTCCGTTCAAAACAACTTAATTAAGTTTGTTAGTGGACAACTTAACAATTGCTCCTCTTTAGATGTTGCGTGGTTTGGAGGCGAGCCACTAATTGCAATGGATGTTATAAGGAATCTTTCGAAACAATTCATAGAGATTTGTAATTCGAGAAAAAAAAGATATGGTTCAAGTATGGTCACGAACGGAACACTATTGACGTTGGATGTATTTCGAGAGTTGCAAAGTTACAGGGTGTTTAGTTATCAAATTACTATTGATGGAACAAAAGAAACACACGATCGTCAGCGTCCGCTTGCTAGTGGTGGTTCATCATATGATTTAATCATTGAAAATCTCATGAATATAAAAAGAGAGATAAAAGCAAAAAGTTTTATGGTTTTTTTAAGAATTAACTTAACAAAATCCATAATGAACAACATAGACGAATATGTTCAAACCGTAGAAAAACTATTTGGAAATGATTCTCGCTTTAAAATAAGCATTAATATTGCTGCTGATTGGGGAGGGGAGCGCATAGCGAAATTTCGCGATGGCCAATTGCTAGACCTCGAACACATGTCTGATATCACTACTTTATTTGTTAATCAGTCTAGTGGGAATCTTGGTATTCAAGATATAGGTAGTAGCTCTTATGGCTCTTGTATTTTTAACCCTGGATGTTACGTTGGTAGAAGTAATTTTTTTACCATCGATCCATTTGGTGGCGTGCATAAATGCGCTCAAACAATTCGATACGGATTTCCAACTATTGGAGAGCTCAGCGAAATAGTTCGCTATAAAGTTTATGAACACTCAAAATGGAGGCGTTTAGCAGATGTACGTATCGCTGATAAATGCAAAAATTGCTTTCTATTGCCCAATGGTTGTTACCAAGGCGGTTGTGTTGTTAGTCACTTTGAAACGGTATACATGGACAAGCAATGTGCTGATGAGCCCAAATGTCCAATACTTAAGGAAAAAATAATAGACCATATTCGGGAGCTTGAGCAAAAAAAACAATTTATTCAATTGGAAGAAGAGGAAAGCCAGGTTGATTTTTCGTTCGAATAGTTTTTTATCTCGTTTATTTTGTCGCAAAAAATCGTTGCGTAAGAATAGCATCTCCGAATTAGATAGAGAAAACACAATTGAGATTTCGAAGGTTTTTTCTAGACAAGAGATCAACGATATAATATTTCGTGCATTAGAAGAAATCGGCATTGTTTTTTCTCAGAAGACTGAACAGGGCAACATTGACTTAAATGAATATCTTGATGATTCCTTGCAATTAATCATGTTTGCTGTAGCCTTAGAGCAAAATTTAGGTTATGCGCTTACAGAGGACATTCTTTTGAAGGAAAATCTACAGTCGATTAATTTTTTTAGCGAAATACTTTACAAATCAAGACTTGGAAAGCAACTGACCATCGCAACGCCAATGCACTGAATTCGCGTTTTTACAACTTTGGCAAATTCTCAAAAAGAAAGGAGGTATGACATGAGTTTTATAAAACATCAAACAGACGCTGAGCTGGTTTTAATGAATCAGACTAAGCCCACAGGCTATTGCCTGTTTGGCGAAACTGCTAGTCCAAATGGTGATGGTATGTGGTTTATCTTACGCAATGGGAGTGCTTGCACAAATCAAGGCGGCGTAACAAGGAGTTTTGTCAACACTTAATATCCCAGTGTTCATTGGTATTATGCTTTGGGTAGTCTAGGGAACATGCAGCGGGATGGCAAAAATCGCCATCCCGTTCTTTCAACTATGAAGAGGTGAATTGATGAAGGATTATGATATCATTGTTTTAGATACAGGAGTAGACCTCCAACACAAAGAACTTTCCAATTACAATAATATCTATGCGGAATACTTGGAAATTTGCGGGCAAAAGGCTGTATATGACGATTCGGATATAGTTGGACATGGCACAGCAATCGTTGCGCGTATTAAGAAAATGCAGCCTGAAGCAGCTATACTCTGCATGAGAATATTTGATTCTATAGATGGAAAACCAGTTAGTAGCGAAAGAAGATTGATTGATGCTCTTAATTATATTGAGGCTAACTATAGTGTTAAGGTTATAAACATTTCTAGCAGCATTTTAGCCCCAACAAAGATGCATGAATTACAATCTATCACTAAACGATTAGCCGCGAAAGGGGGTGTTATTGTCTCTGCCCATGATAATGCACATTCGCTTTCATATCCCGCTTCATTTGAATGGGTTATTGGCGTTGCTGTAGATACCCAACGTCTACGAGGGACAAATATAATCATTGCAAATGACACGGTAATTAACGTGATTGATTCTCTTCATCAATTTCAAGTGCAGTGGAAAAATGAGAAGAATATAATGCAAGCTGGGAGCAGTTTTTCGTGTGCTAAGATATCTGCACTATCGCTCTCTTATATCAAGAATGGGGCATCAAATATCCAAGATGTCTTGCAGTGTTTTAGACAGGATTACTCTTCAGAGACAGATTCTGTTAGAGTGGCTATGCCGACCACGCCGCGTTTCGAAATACAAAAAGCAGTTGCGTTCCCATGCAATAAAGAGATTCATAGTGTAATACGTTTTTCAGAAAACTTAACATTTGAACTAGTTGATGTTTATGATGTTAGGCAGTCTTTTCGAGTAGGACGTTCAACAAGAGATATTCTATCAGACGACTGTGTGCCTGAGTTTTTTGTAAAGAATATAAATGAAATCAAATGGGATTCGTTTGATACATTGATTTTAGGTTGCGTACTAGATTTATGCAAGTTGCTAGGAAATTCCACGTGGCTAACTGAGTTAGTGGAAAAAGCGTTAAATAAAAATAAAAACATATATGCATTTGAAGATTTAAGCTGTGTTTTGGACAGCAGTATATTCAAGAATAGCAGATTGTTTTATCCAGTAATTGAGAGAGAAAACATGCCGCCGGCTCGCGGCGGCAGACTTGCCCAAAGTGCGGTTTCCATAGTTGGAGTATATGGAACCGCGTCGAAACAAGGCAAATTCACATTGCAAATGAAATTGCGTAAAGAATTTCAAAAAATGGGATGCAAGGTGGGTCAAATTGGAACGGAACCGAGTGCACTGCTGTTTGGCATGGACTATGTCTTCCCGATGGGGTTTAATAGTACGGTTTACCTCGTTGAGGAGCAAAAAATTTTATATTGCAATGATCTAGTTAGACGGATAAGTGAAACGAATCCTGATGTGATACTAGTTGGATCTCAGCGGGATACAGTTCCAAAGAATTTTGAAAATGTTCTTCACTATTGCCATGGGATTTATGGTTTCCTGCAAGGAGTAAAGCCTGATTTTGCGTTTGTTACGCTTTCGCTTACGGATACGAATGAATATATTTTGCGAACGATTGATTTTTTAGCCTCACTTACCGAAACAAAAACACTGGCGTTTGCGCTCTTTCCAGAAACCCATGAGAATGAAAATAATAATGCGCGCCCAGTTACTGAGGGCGAATTTTTTGCATTTAAAAAACGAATTGAAGGGGAATTTAATATCCCCGTATTTCTTTTGGGGGAGAAATTTCTTGCAAAAAACTTGATAGAAATTTTAGCTAATGAATTGAGAAAAACATGAATTGTCTTGTGTTTTATCGAATAATATGTTATACTTTCAGAAAGTAATACTAAGATATGGAGATAACTTGTGGACAACAAAAAGCATAAGGGTATCATTAAGCTACGGTATATTTTTTTTCTTTTGAGTCCTTTTTGGAAACATGGAAGACTCTATGTGATAGTGACCGTTATTATGGCGGGATTGTTACAGCCATTGTCCACTTATCTTTCAACTCGCCTTCCCCAAAGAGCAATTGATGCTGTCATGGCCGGCGCGTCACGGAATAGCGTTTTGATGACTATAGGGATATATACTTTGGGCATCGCCTTAATTGCCGGAGCACAGAGAGCGGTAGACATGGCGTATACAAGAGTAACACAAGTAAAAATTACTAATAAAATCCGTAACGATGTAAATGAAAAAGCGCTATTCACAGATTTTAAATACTACGATAATCCAGATTTTTTCGCGAAGTTTATGTTTGCGCAAGAGCAATTTCCCAATCAGGCAAGCGTTGCAATGTGGCTTTTTCCAGAAGCGTTAAAGGGCATTATTACTGTGGCAGCTATGGGGACATTGATTGCATTAGCGGGCCCTGCTTTGCTTGGTGTTACACTCGTATTTGTTGTTTTAAATACAATAATAGGAATTCCGACATTGAAGCCTGAGGCAGACTATCATGTGAATTTGACAAATGTCTGGAGACCTTTTGAATATGTAAGCCGCATGCTAAAACAAAAAGAGAATGCCGCAGAGCTGCGTTCATCTGGTGCTGGACTTAAATTTTTGCAGACAATTGTTGGAGTTACCGAACGATTTCATTCTGTGTATCAAGAATACCTAAAAAAAACTTTGCCATTTTTTCTTGCGCAAGGAATTATTTCACCCATTCAAACCGCCTGTACGTTAGCTTATGTTCTTTTGTTTATTATCGACGGCGATGCATCTAAAATCGGATTATATGCTTCGCTGACAGTGGCTTCCGCCGCGCTGACCTCTAGTTTAGGTTCTGTTGGAAGTGCCGTGCAAAATATGCTTTCAAATACGCTCTACGGCGAGAGGATTTCAGCTTTTTTTGAGGCAAAATCGGAAATCGAACCGCCGCGTAATGGAGTAATTGATGCACCAATGGGGAGTTACGAACTCGAATTTTGTGATGTATCTTTTTGCTATGAAAATGCCAAATTCGCACTTGAACATTTCAACTTGCATATCAAACCTGGACAACGTATTGCGATTGTTGGTGAAAATGGCGCTGGGAAAACTACATTGACCAAGCTTTTACTTCGTCTGTATGATGTATGTGATGGTAGAGTGCTTATTAACAACCAAAACATAAAAGAGTATGATATTCATGCTTTAAGATTACATATTGGCGTTGCCTTTCAAGATGTTCGGGTGCTCGCCATGAGTTTGCGTGATAATTTATCAGTATACAATGAAATATCAGATGAGCAAATTATAGAGGTTATCCATCAACTTGGACTTGAGGGTGTATTAAGAAAAGCGGGCGGCGATTTGGATAGGATAATTTCTCGAGAGTTCACAGAAGACGGCATCGCGCTTTCAGGTGGCGAAGCACAGCGCTTGACGCTTGCTAGATTATTTACTGGGGATTTTGGTCTTCTAGTTCTGGATGAACCTTCATCTTCTCTTGATCCCTTGGCGGAATATGAACTTATGAAAATTATTTTAGACAAGTCGAATACTGCTACCACGATAATGATTGCCCATCGACTTTCTACAGTTCGAGATTTTGATATTATCTATCATATGGAACGTGGAAAAATCATTGAGAGTGGTACGCACGATGTTCTGATGGCAGCACAGGGGAAATATTATGAAATGTTTACACGTCAGGGTGAAAATTATCAAGGCTGAGATTTAAGCCATCAAGTCGAGTGAAAAGGAGGAGTTGCATGTATTTGAAATCTATTCGACTTGCGCCTGATTTGCCGCCTAACGCATATTATGCAAAGTTGCCGTTCGTACAGAGCATGCAGAAGAATGGGGAGCCTTTTCGGTTCGAAGCACCCGTAACAATGTTTTTGGGCGAAAATGGGTGCGGGAAAAGTACGCTGATAGAAGCATTGGCGTACAACTTAGGATTAAATATGGAGGGTGGCTCACGGAATTTTAATTTTCCTGCTAAAGAAGAAATCTCTGACACAAGATTGTGGGATTACATTCAAATAAGCCGAGAAACGCGAGAGCGTGACAGTTTTTTCTTTCGAGCTGAAAGCATGTATAATGTGGCTACTGAAATTGATCGACAACCCTATTTGAGCAAATATTACGGCGGACGTTTATTGCATGAACAAAGCCACGGAGAGCGCTTTCTCGCGCTAATCCAAAACCGACTTAGTTGCGGATTATATTTATTCGATGAACCTGAAGCGGCATTGTCACCAACGCGGCAGATGACTTTATTGGTTGAATTGCAGCGCCTCGTGCATTCCGGCAGCCAAATAATCATGACAACGCATTCACCCATTCTAATGGCTTATCCAAATGCAAAACTTTATGAGTTTTCCGAGAATGACATGAAACTCTCTCCATGGGATGAGATAAGTCAAGTGCAAGTTATGAAGAGTTTTTTGAACAATAAGCAGAGAATGTTGCAGATATTGTTAGAAGAAAATGCAAAACAGAACGATGCAAGCCTTTAATCGGCTTCTTTGGAGAACCCGATACGTTTTTAACCAGAAAATCTTAATTCGTATTTTGATTTATTTGAAAATACAAAGGAGGCAAAACCATTAAAAGAATTTTGGAGATTGATGCCAAGACTGAAATTCGTTCTTTCAATAATTTGGCTTTTGCAATGGGAGTAATTCATTCCTTTGCAGAAGATTGTGCGCCTTGGATATTGAATAATTTCATTGGACTGCGCTATCGAACAAGATGGGAAACTGTGTATTTTAACCTCCCTTCTTCGAATCGTTGGGCTTGTTTTAAACGCCGTTTAGTGTTTGTGAATCCGCATTCTAAATCTAATTTGCATAAAAAATTAGAAAACCAAATTCAAAAAGGAAGATATATTTATTTGACCGTAAATGAACGTTTTGTGCCGCAAAGATTTTGTTATCAAAAATATGATCATTTACATGATTTATATTTAAATGGATTTGATGACGATGGGATATATTATTCTTATGCTTATAATTCGAGTCGCTATTTCGAAGCACAAAAAGTTTCGTATAGTGATGTATACGAAGCTTTTGCAAACAAAATCCAAAAATATTGTTTTATTAGCTTTTGGATAAAACCAAATTATAGATTTAATATCTTGAAAACCTCAAAAATAAAACGAGAGCTTATCAAATATTTTCTTCCTGTTAGCCATAAAAAAGGGATAAATATTTATAATATTTTAAAGAAAATGGTTGATGGAGGAGTTGTTGATATAAAATCTATGAGGGTATTGATGGAGCATATGTGGGTAATGCGACATTTAGAAATCTTCGGTATAGATTATTCGCATTGTTATAGTTTAGCAAGATCGCTGCTTTTGCTTGCAGTTAAATATAACACTGTGAAGGATGCTGCTATCATTGATAAGATAAAGGAAATTCTCAATGAATTGAAAGATAATGAGATAAATTCAATAAGACCATATATTATTCGCGATTGTGGAGCTTTAGTGACAAAAAAATTTAAACGGAGATATTTTTAAACTAAAGTCTCGATATACTAACTTGTTCTATTGAGTGATTTTGATCAAGGAGAAAGAACCCTATTTTGAAGAATTTACTCAAAACACATAAACGTTCTTTTGAAGTTGGAATAGTAGAACACTGCAATTTAAACTGCAAGGGCTGTGCCCACTTTTCTCCTCTTTCCGAAAAGCACTTTATGGATATCGCAACTTATTCGAACGATGTCCAACGGCTTAGAGATATACTGGATGACTTGGTTAAGCGAATTCATATTATGGGCGGTGAGCCCTTGCTTCACCCTAAAATTGATGAGTTTTTAAAAGTGACTAGAATATATTTCCCAAAAGCGAAAATTAAATTAGTGACTAATGGTGCTCTATATAAGAAAATGAACGAGTCTTTTTGGCAATCATGTAGGGAAAATAAAATCATCATTACACCAACTCGTTATCCATGCGACATTGATTACAATGTATTTAGAAAAGTTGCTCGCAAAAATGGAGTTAAGTTTCGCTATTACTATAACTTCTTTAGAAGAACAAAGAAACTGGACAAGTATCCCTTGGATGCCCAAGGAAAACAAGATGTGAATACCTCGTTCAAGCGATGTAAAGAACGATGCACGACGTTGCGAGACGGGAAACTTTTCACTTGTCCGACAGCAGCATATATCTCTATATTTAACGAATATTTCGATGAAAACTTCTGTGTAGCAACAGATGATTACATTGACATATATGCAGATATCAATAAAACCGAAATCTTGCATCGTTTAGCACAACCCATTCCGTTTTGCAAATACTGCAAGGTTCGAGAGATTGAGCGGGGTCTGCCTTGGGCGATAAGTGAGAGAAAGAAATCTGAGTGGGTTTGACACTCAAGAACAATTGTTTCGGGAGAAATTAGGATGAAGATTAACGCTTTAGAGATTCCGATCAGCAATAAAGAAAAACGCTTTATCAATGACGGCTTAGAAAGAATCTTAAGCTCAGGGGTTAAGTGGACAAATAGCGACACAGTAAAAGCACTTGAAACAACATTTGCACAAAAAACAGGAAGCGAATACGCCATCGCAGTTTCTACAGGCAGTGTTGCGATTGAATCTGTTTTAATTGCCAAAGGTTTGGATAATGCAATTATCTTTGCGCCGGTGCTTACCGCGCCACCGACTGTTTTATCCTGCTTGAATATGAAATCGAATATAGTCCTGGTTGATGCTGATGCAAATGATTTTGGAATGGATCCAGCTGATTTAGAGCAAAAGATTAAAAGGCACAGAAAGTGCGGCGAAAAGGCCGTAATCATTTATGTCCACATAGGCGGGTTTATATCTGAAAATATTAAGCGAATAAAAGCAATTGCGGACAAGCATGATGTCGTTTTAATTGAAGATTGCGCTCATGCGCATGGTGCACGTTTGGATAATGTCCATGCGGGCAACTTTGGAATTGCCGGAATCTTTTCTTTTTTTCTCACAAAAACCATCACTAGTGGCGAGGGTGGCATCGTGATTGCAAAGGACAAGGAACTAGCCGACAAGCTTTCTATGATAAGAAATTACGGCAAAGACAAAGGAGGCCTTCATGTTGTCAAAGGCTCTTCTTGGCGATTAAACGAGTTTTCAGCCTTAGTGCTGTTATCACAAATCAGAAATTGTGAAACGAAGTATGCTAGACGACAAGAAATTGCTGTAACGTACAACGAAGCCTTTGCTTGTCATGACTTATTTCAGCCAATCGTCAATCTCAACAGCGGCTACTATAAGTATATCTTGAGGGTAAGAGAAAATGTAGGCTTTGATTATCAAAATTTCAAGAGCTACATGCAACAACACAGCATTCAATTGCCAGCCAAGGTGTATGATAGCTTGATCAATGAAGAACCTTATCTAAAAAGCTGTACGGATCAAATTATTAATCTAGATTCATCGTTCGAGCAAGCCGGTTTTTTGAAATCGCACCATGTTTGCCTTCCCATGCATCTTGGGCTGTCGAATGACGACGTGAAGTATGTGATTGAAACAATAATGAAATATCGCTAGGAGAAATTGGCGATGATATTTACCAGAAAAAAGCGACAAGTCGTTTATGAAAGCGACTGGATGGATTTATATCTTGATCATATCGTGAGCGAGGATGGACATGAGATTGAAGAATATCACGTTGTTCATCACAAGAGCAAATCTGTTTGTGTTGTGATTGAAAACAAAGAAAAAGTCTTGTTTGTAAAAGCAAAGCGCTATTTGATCAACAATTTTTCGTGGGAACTGCCTGCCGGAAAAATTGAAGAAGGCGAAAATTCCTTAGCAGCAGCCCAGAGAGAGCTAAAAGAAGAAACTGGGTACACGGCTACCCATTTGAAAAAAATATATACTTATATGCCGTCAAATAGTATGCATGATCAAGAAATTGATATATGCACTGGCAAGCTCGAAAGCGATGCATGTGATGTGTTTGATGAAACCGAAATAAAGCAAACCCAATGGTTTTCGTGGCAGGAAATTGTTGAAATGATACATTCCAATGCTATTAGCGACGGTGTAACATTGCTCGGCTTACTGATGTATAACAACTTACAGACAAATGGACAATGAGGGGAACTTGATGATAAAGGAACGTGACACGTTAAAGATTTTAAAAAGAAATCTAGTTGCTCATCGTTCGGGGCATACAGTGTACCCACAGGTGTTGGATATTCATCCTGCGGAGAATGGTTGCAATATGGACTGCGCTTGGTGTATTGGAAGAGACGAAAAAAAGCCCTTGAAGCTTTTAGAATGGGAACTGTTAGAGAATGCTTTAGGGCAAATTTACGTTCCAGAAAAAAAAGAGTATTGGCCAACCGAAGTTCACTTTTGTGGTTGCAGCTCCGACCCACTTCTAAATCATCGTGTCATGAAAAATGCTGTTCGTTTTTTACAAGACAAAGCTATCATTAAAGTCATAACTAATGGTGCTCACCTAGAACGGTATTTGAGCGATACGATGGATTTGCTTTTAATAGACAAGTTATCAATTAGTTTGGATGTAACAAACGAGCGTGACTTTCAACAATATAAACGCCCTCAAGGCAGAACAAGTTTAAAAGATATTCTTTGTGCAATAAAAACAATTAACGAATACAGGCCTATATACAACCCGAAGTTGTCCATATATGTGACGTTTGTCGCGACCCCCGCTACTTACTCAAAAGAGCAGTGGGCCCATTTTTTCAGTGTTTTACGAGATCTGGGTGTAAACCATATACAGGTTCGAAATGACTACACCGTTTTTGAAGAAGAATTTTTCAAAAAAGTGAAAGCTGAAATTGCTGAGATTTCAGAGGATTTAGGCGCACATCAGGTTAGATATGACAACAACGCATCCTTCGATATAAAATACAATGAATATCTCCCAAGAAACAAGCCGTGTGATTATTGCATGGGATATCGATTATGGCCTACAATAGGCGCTGATCTTAGTCTGTATCCATGTGCACATGTAGCCAATTCATCATTTCATCCATTACTCAATCTAAGCACCAGCAACTACTATAGCGTATATGAAGAAATCAATTCAAGTTTTGAACTTGAGCCTGTGAAGCATTGCCATGGCAACTGTCCTAGCCTTATGTATTTCATGAACCACCTGTCAGAGAAAAATTAAGATTAAATCGGGGAGGAAATGTATGCAGATATTCATTTTAGTTTTACGGATAATACAAGGCAGTATTATGGCTGCGGCTTTTGTTTTGATTGGTTTTCAAGTTATCATCGCTTTATGGGGTATAAAAAAGCCTGGAAAAATAATCCTAAAAGAAAGCAAACAATATCGCTTTGGAATTGTGATTTCCGCGCGCAACGAACAAGAAGTAATTTCAAACTTAATTAAAAGTTTGGATCAACAGGATTATCCTAGAGAGCTATTTGACATAATCATTATTGCTGATAACTGCACTGATGATACAGCGCAAGTTGCACGTGATAGTGGCGCTTTGGTGTTTGAACGATTTGACAAGAAGCGCATCGGAAAGGGTTACGCGCTGAACTGGATGTTTGACATCTTGCTATCCGAATATCCAGAAAAATACGATGCTATATGTATCTTTGATGCCGATAATGTCGTTTCAACGCAATTTTTAACCATGATGAACCAGAGAATTGCGGATGGCTGTGAGATTGTTCAAGGTTATCGAGACGTTAAGAATCCCTACGCCTCTGCGATTAGTGGACACTATACGATATACTGGTATACGTTTAATCGCCTTTTGCACCTGCCGCGCGTTAGAATAGGGCTTTCTTCCATGCTAAACGGTACGGGCTTTGTTTTCAAAACAGACGTCATTCGTGAAAAAGGATGGCAAGCTATGTCTGAAAGTGAAGATGCAGAATTTTCACTCCAAAATATTGCAGAGGGTCGAAAAATTGATTTTGAATATAACGCAGTATTTTATGATGAACAACCTACTTCTTTCTTGCAATCGTTAAGTCAACGTCACCGTTGGGCTGTGGGCAATTACCATTGCATCTCAAGCACAGGTGGAGATTTAGTGCGTGGCATTTTTCGCGGCAAAAGGCTGCTAAATATGCTTGATGCAATTGTTTTTTTGTTGCTCCCCCCAATTGTAGGGTTAACAGGACTTAGCATGATTATTGATTTGATCATACCGCTAATACAGCCCAATTGGGGCTTGAGCAACTTGCTTAGTCTATTGCTGGTCTATTCAGTTGGCATGTTTGTAATGATTCTTACTGCGATTATTGTCCTGCTGCTCGAAAAAAAATTAAACAAAAAAATGTGGAAGGCTATTCTAACAATACCGCTGTTTTTATTTTCTTTTAGTTTTGTTGCCTTTTTTGCTCTGATCTATCGTCCGCGAAATTCTTGGAAGCCCATTAAACACACACAGTCAATTTCGCTGGAGGAGCTAGAGCGCAGAAAGTAACAGGAGTGCTGAAAGGAATCTATAGACAACAAATTTATTGAGGTGCAGGAAATGATCGAGTTCACTGCCGCATTCACCGGCCCGCGCCCGCACCGTTTTCCGTTCGGCACGAATGAGCAGCACCCCGAATGCGTGGCGCTCAAGGCATCGTTGCGGCGCGAAATAGAAGCTCTGTGCGATCAGGGCGTGACGCGCTTTCTTACTGGTGCAGCAATGGGCGTAGATATTTGGGCAGCTGAGATTGTGCTGGACTTAATCGCGCAAGGCCGTGAAATTGAACTGCATGCCATCGTGCCGTTTCATGACCAAGAGGAAAAATTCACAGCGGATTATCAACGCCGCTATGCTGTCGTGCTTGCTGCGTGCAGTGACGTGCAAGTGCTTGAAGAATCGTACACCGAAGGCAGCTATAAACGGCGCAACGCTCACATGATACAACAAGCCAAGTACCTGCTTGCGGTGGAAGAACACTCCCGCCGCCCCAACAGCGGCACGCGGCAAACGATTTCGCTGGCAAAGAAAAACGGCAATATCATTATCTACGCCGCTGCGAATATGTAGCTCTTGCGCACCACATGCACGTCAACCATGGCGTGCATTTTTGCTGTCAACGACGCCCCGGTTTTCAGCTTAGCCAGCAGCAATTCATTCGCTTCAAGTATAATTCTGCCCTCGTTTTGCAGATAAGAAATCGCCTCAAGGTAAAGCATGACGTTTGCGTTGCGCAGTTCCTCCAAGAAGGCCACCAGCTTAGTTTTAGCGAAATAGTGAAGATAAAGCTGCCGTAGCGCAGGGCTTTCGATGGCGCAAAACTGCTCCACGGAGTAGGTGTTGTCGCGTATGTAATCATGAATTGTTGGGTCATATAGCCGCTGCCATTCGGTATAAACGCGTTCCCAAATGGGCTGCGCCCTGTGCCACGTGCCGGGCGATGACAGTGCCGCTTTATTGGCAATACAGTGCTCAATGTAGTGCACGGGCAGCCACAGCCGCGCGAGAAATTCGTCAACATCGCCGCCGAAAATGGCCTCAAAAATAGGCCGCCGCGCATAGGCCACCCCCTTGGTCAAATGCAGAAGCTGACGAATGGATTTCTTGGTTTTGACGCACCAGTTCTCGCCAATATATGAGCGGTCTTTGCCATCAAGTGGCACAAAACCCATGGGGTATGAGTACACCGCAACGCCTGTTTTTTCTGCAAATTCCACGTTAATCGCCATGCGCTCATACAAATCCTGCGGGGTGTCTGCCCGGCGGGGTTTTCCTTTGCCCGAAAAATCCGGCGCGTTGTACAGCAGATAGTTCGAGATTTCACCGATGCCCGCTTGTGCCAGCATTTCCACGGCGCGCAGGTATTTTTCTTTGTCATCGATGTGGTCAAAGGCAACCCGAGCAGGCTGAATATTGATGCGTGCGAGCTGTCGAGCCTTATGTTCAGTCAGCAAATTTGCATCCAACCCGCAGTTGAAATCCACGCGCCGACCACTGCCCCGACCAAAGCCCAGCGCCACGATTTCGTCGATAATTCGGTCAAAGCAACGTGAAAGCAGGATGTTATTGTCCAGCAAAATGAGATCTTTACGCGGGCCGTACAGCGCATCAATTTCAGCAATTTGGGCGGGCACATCGCGGTAGTGCTCGTGCTTGGGTTCCAGCCGCTGCACAGCGCAAAAGCTGCACCGCATGCCGCAACCTTTGGTAAAGCTGGTGAAGTAGGCATCGTGCTCGATGAAGCTGTAATCGGGTGTGAGAAGATCGATATCCACATCATCATCAAAGCCCAGTTGATTGGAGCTGCGCAGCAGCCCGGTGATGGGTTTGATGCCGGTTGCCTGTTCGAGTTCATCTGGCATCAGCGTGGCCAGCACGCCGCCGATGAAGATGCGCTCCGGCGGCACAAGCGACTTTGCATGCTCAATGCAAGCGATGGTTTTCTGCCACTCGTATGTGAACAGCGTGGTGATGTACACCCTATCCCACGCGGCTTGCAGGTCAGTTTCGCCTTTTGCGAAATGCACGAAGTCGCCGCGCTGCTTGTGATACGCCGAGATTTTCATCAGCCCCAGCGGGGGGAACTTTGCGGGGTATGCTGTTTCCAGTAGCAATATGTTGATGTGAAAAGCCTCCTTCAAAATGACGAAACAGCCACGCGCGCGGTTAAGCGGCATGGCTGTTTTCGGTTATATCCTTATCTTAGCATGGATTTGCAGGGTTGTCAAGATTTTTTTCAAACTGCCCTGTCGCATTTCCGCCGTTATTATATATCACACAAGAAAAAACGTGCTTTTTTGTAATTGCGTGTATAACAAAGACGAACACTTTTTATTGACAACGTTGACCGAGTTATGCTAAAATATATATGGGCGTTGTCCTAAAATTTAAGCATAAGGTGTGTCTTGTGTCTATGAACCGAAACCAAGAATCACCGCTGCAGCTGTAAGGGTACATGGCGCGGCGGGCAGTACCGACAGGGGTTGTTGGAGCTACTTTCGCGCCGATAATATAATGTGAGGTGATTGTGTCACTCGCACGGGTTGCCGTGCGGCGTTTCCTGCGCAGCTTATTTCTCTTACATATTTTCGCGTGTCCAAGGCCAGTACATAGTGTCTGACTATGTATTGGTCTTTTTTGCGTTTTGATGGGCAAGATAATGATGTGTGTGAAATTGAAAACGGAGGGAGGGTTGGCCTGTGGCATATCAAAAAGCAGTATTGACATTCGAAGAATTGATGGCATTGGAGCAAATTGCTGCGGCCACCGCTCCCTTGCCGGTGTGCGAAAGGCTCATGGCCTTTATGGATTTTCGCAGGTGGAATCGCCAACGCTTCACCCTACACACAGGACTGGACGAGTCTACATATAGCAAACTGAAACATAATCAGCGCAAGCGACTAGACATGCGCACATTCATCGCCATCTGCGTGGGGCTGCGCCTGCCGCTGCCCATTGTGGAGGACTTGCTACACAAAGCGGGCATGGCGTTTTCTAACAGCCTAGAAGATCAAGCTTATCGCTATGTGATACTGATGTTCAACGGTGCAGGGCATGATGCCTGCAACGCCTTTTTGCGCAGGCACAAAATTCCCCAGCTTGGCACGTTTGCCAAAGACGAACTCGCCGCATGATGCGTTCCCTAAACAGGGGGCGCTTTTTTTGTGCCCAAAAATAAAAAGTTCCGCTGCGGCATTTTTATCCCTAGCTATATAAGGCTTTCAGAATTGCTCGGATTTTGCGGCGGCGCAAAGCCTTGTATATAGCGCGTTTGCACGGTTGTGAAAAATGCCGCTGCGGAATTGTCAAGGGCATCGAAATGGAGTATGCTTAGCGCAGAGAGCTGGCCAGCCTCAATCTACTCGATTGGAGGAAGCGCATATTGAACGACCCTTAATGCCCATCCGCGTGGCACCGTACCAACACCAACGCGATGCCTTCG
>Ga0123352_10003384_pt1 | contig 23027 bp, 29 predicted proteins | sample TergutLab28metaG_FD_89700 | JGI IMG/M metagenome (GOLD analysis project Ga0123352, IMG submission 89700) | Labiotermes labralis P1 segment gut microbial communities from Petit-Saut dam, French Guiana - Lab288 P1 | ecosystem: Host-associated > Arthropoda: Insects > Digestive system > Gut ...
TCTCAAGATGAAGTAACCCGTGTTGTTGAGCTAATAAACCATAGACCTAGAAAATGCCTCGGCTGGCTCTCTCCTCTCGAATTCATCTGTTGCACTTGATTTGACAATCTACCGTGCCGCCCGTAGGGCGGGTGGGGTGGTTATTTTGCTGCAACCGCTCATTTGACCACCCCGCCCTTCGGGCACCCCTCCAAGGAGGGGAATGCTAATTCCATATGGCAGGTACAAACCTTGTGGGATTTTCATGTCTCAAGTATCGGAAACAAAATATAGCGTAAGGACTTGTCTCTGATGCGCAAATATGGTATACTATAGCATGATTTTATTCTACCATAGAGAAAGGTAGTGTGTGAAAATGAAGTGTCCATTTTGCACTTTTTCGGAGAGTAAGGTAATCGACTCCAGACCTGCGGAAGAGGGGGCAACCATTCGTCGGCGACGGGAGTGTTTGAGCGATAGTTGTCAGAAGCGATTTACAACCTATGAGATCATGGAGCGTTTGCCCCTTGTTGTTGTAAAGCGTGACGGCAGCAGACAGACCTTTGACAAGGACAAGCTGGTGCGAGGACTGCTTCGCTCTTGTGAGAAGCGTCCTGTGTCGCTGGATGATTTGGAATCCATCGCAAGTGACATTGAGCAAGAACTCCAAAACCGCATGGAGCGTGAGATCAGCGCGGTTGAGGTGGGGGAACTCGCCATGGACCGTCTGCGTGAGATTGACGAGGTTGCCTACGTCCGCTTTGCCTCTGTGTATCGGCAGTTTAAGGATATCAGCACCTTTATGGACGAGGTGAACAAGCTGCTGACGGAGAAGTACGACACGAAGTAGAAGCACGCAAGTCAAATATCAGCAAGTAAAAGTACTGCACGGGCGGATGTGGGCATCCGCCCCTACAAAAACATAGAGATCATCCCGCTGTAGGGGACGATGCCCACATCGTCCCGGAGCTTAACCTAGCTACCATTGGGAGACAAGTCTATGTGCTTGCCCTCTAGTTCTTTGCGGCGTAGTAGACATTTTTTTGCTCATCTACGGTGAGCAGAAAGACTTGTCTATAATCGTTCATGCCGCGGTGTTGCAATTCTTTTTCCAGCCAGCGGTGGTCTAAACCGATGGCTTTTAGGTTTTTATCTAAGATTCTGCCGTCGTTGATGATCAGCGTAGGGAGACCCTTGTCTGTACCTGTTAGCTGATGCGCCTCATGGGTTGCGGGCATATGCGCGTGGAAGGGGAGGACGCTGAGTCCGCCGCCGACCTCTAAGATGGCATATTTGATGGTGGAAATGTCTGTGTGTCCTTGACCGCGCAATTGTTCGGCAAGTTCTGTGAGGGTGAGACGATTTTTGCGCATTTCCTTTTGCTTGATTTGACCGTTTTGGACAATAATGCTGGGTTTGCCGATAAACAGCGTGCGTAAACGGATGCTCTTCATGCTGCCATAGGTGAGCAATAGCTCACAGAATAGAAGCACAACAACGGGAACAATGCCATATAGCAGCCGATTGCTTTGCGGATTTGTGATAGGTGAGACGGCGATTTCGGAGATCATAATGGCGACCACAAGCTCGTTGAGTTCCAGCTGTCCCATCTGGCGTTTACCCAGAATGCGCATGGTGATCAGCATAACGGCGAACATGATGACAGTGCGATAGGCTAAGGTGAGTAACATGGGGGTGTTCACTCCTGTTGTGTATACATTTGAACCTGTATCTTTTCCAACATGGAGGTAAATTATGAGTGAAATGGTGTTAGTGCTAGATTTTGGCGGAGAGTCCCACGGTCGGCTGATTGTGCGCCGTGTGCGTGATCTCGGGGTGTACTGTGAGATTTTACCGGCATCTGTAGATATCTCGCGAATCAAAGAAAAAGCGCCAAAAGGGATCATTTTGGCGGGTGCCGGGACGATTGCGTCTGAAGTGACAGAGCTTGGGGTTCCTATCCATGTGGCGGCGGAGCTTGCAGCGTTTGAGCCGGATTGTTTGCGTACATTCCTCTATGACACTTGCGCTTGCAGCAATATTTGGCAGATGGAGGACTATGCCGAGCGGACTGTGCAGATGCTTCGGGAGAAGATTGGGGATAAAAAAGTGCTCTGTGCCTTGTCCGGCGGTGTGGATAGTACCGTTGCGGCTGTGATGATACATCAAGCGGTGGGGCAGCAGCTCACGTGCATTTTTGTGGATCATGGTCTCTTGCGCAAAAACGAAGCGGATGATGTGGAACGCATGTGTCGAGATGAGTTTCAGATGAATCTAATTCGTGTAGATGCGGCTGACCGCTTTTTGGATAAGCTCGCCGGAGTGGACGATCCGGAGCGGAAGCGGAAGATCATCGGTGAGGAGTTCATCCGTGTATTTGAGGATGAGGCAAAGAAAATCGGCGCTGTAGACTTTTTGGTGCAGGGGACGATTTATCCGGACATCATCGAGAGCGGGACAGATGGTTCCCATCTGCTCAAGAGCCACCACAACGTAGGCGGATTGCCTGATGTGGTGGACTTTGAAGAGATTATTGAGCCGCTCCGACTCCTGTTCAAGGACGAGGTGCGCCGTGTGGGCGAAGTGCTTGGGATTGCCCCGGCACTGGTTTGGCGGCAACCTTTCCCGGGCCCGGGTCTTGCGGTGCGGGTGATTGGGGAGATCACAAGGGAGAAGCTCGCCATTCTGCGTGAGGCAGACGCGATTTTCCGAGCGGAGATTGCAAATGCGGGGCTTGACCGCGAGATGGGGCAGTATTTTGCGATACTCACCAACCTGCGTTCTGTGGGCATAAAGCATGGCGTGCGTACCTATGATTACACCGTTGGACTCCGCGCGGTGACCACGAGCGATTTCATGAGCGCTGATTTTGCGCGGATTCCCTATGAGGTGCTGGAACTTGTGTCGAGCCGGATTGTGCATGAGGTGGATGGTGTGAACCGGGTGGTGTATGATGTGACACCGAAGCCTCCGGCGACGATCGAGTGGGAGTAGATTTTGGCATTTTGTGCCTTTTTGTAAAACGCCGCAAATGGGGCTTAACCCATTGAACGGAAGACAACGCTCTTGCCATAATCGGCGAGAGCGTTGTTTTTTGTGCTTTGATAGAATCATGACGAAATTAGCCCGACTGCGAAGAGCGGCAGATCATTTGTCGTTGGATACTAGCGGTCTCTTCTACCCATGACATAGGCCGTCATGTGTGCGTTCACTACGAGGCCGCAACCGCTTGTGATTTCGAGATCACCCCAATAATCTGGCCCTGAATTTGATATGGGGAGGTAAGGCATTGGCCGTATGGCGATGGTGGCGGATTGGCCGGGGGCGAGTGCAGTGCCGGACAAGGGCCTGACGACTTCAAATGATTTGGAATTGTAATCGAACCAACTACCGGAGGTCAGTGTGGCGTTTAATCCGGTGATTGTTGTATTGCTTGTGTTGATCAAGGTAAACACATGGTACGCCGGGTCTCTCCATTCATCGGAGTTGTTCCGCAGGTAATCGAAATCCAAGTGTATCGGGCTGAGCGTCAGCGCTGGCTGCGCCTCGCTACGATCTCTTCTATGGATGATTGTAACACCCAAGCCGATGCTTTGTGCAAGCCCGCAATCACTTGTGAAGACGAGTTCGCTCCCAAAAAACAGCATAGCGATCGGTGGGAGGTATGGCACTGGTCTTATGGAAATGGTAGCAGACTGACCGGGCGCGAGAGTGGTTGCGGATAGCGGCGTGGTGATTTCAAACGCGTCAAAATCAATCCAATAGGAATCGGAATAGGGACAGTAAACCAGCGTGGTATCCAGACCGGTGAGGGTGGTGTTGCCGATGTTGGTGATGGTCAGCACTTGGGAAGGCGGATTGCTCCAGTTGTTCTCCCAATCGACACCGTAATTCAGATCAGCAAAATATATGGAGCTAAACGTCAGTGCTGGCTGCTCGTCCAATGCGTCAGATGTTGCAACTGCTGTACCTGCCATGCCGCTCATGAGTATGAGCAGCGCCATAAGTAATGCGATAAATCCCTTGAACTTTTTGTTTGCTCTCATGTTTTTTCTCCTCTTTCTTTTGTTTAAAATAAAATAGGAAAACCGATTGCTACTTAATAAACCTTCCCACAACCCCCTTTCAGTGACGCGATAAAAGGCTGATGCCTATCAGCAAAACCACAAAACAATTCAAAATATCTACAAGTAATGTTATACAACGATTTATTTTGGTGTTTATATACAATGTGCGTTTGGTGACAGTATAATGCAAATGCATACATAAGTCAACTGTTTTTTATATAATTTTTAGAGAATGTATAAATGGTGTTGAAATGAAATGTGTTTTTTGCTATTCTTGTGTAATCCTATGGGGTGTGTTATGATGGTGCAAAATGTTGATGTTACAGGGTTTATTGATCTTGACCACCTGTAGAGTGGAGTGACGATATGACAGAAGATATGATGAAGGGCTTTACAAAAGCCGTGTTTGAACAGCTTTCTGATAACTTCGCGGGTACCTCTAAAACATTGTGGGAGCGATTTCGAGTGCGTTTTAATATGGCCTTTGACGAATATTTGCTTCGGTCTTATTGCAAATATTCGGAAGCCAAAACGCTTTTGCATAAAGATAAGCCACGAATAATAAGAGAATTTCTTGTGACACCTTCGGTGAGGCAGGGAAAAGGGATGTCTATACTTATTGATTCAACGCACAATCTAATGGAATCAAATCATTTTGTGCTCATTGAGGGAACCGGCGGTATCGGGAAGTCTATTCTTATGCGGCACCTATTCCTTTGCGCACTGGAAGAGAGAAGCCGGATACCGCAAAGCCGTAGGTTTTCTAAAGAATTTAAATACCTATTGCGATCAGTATTCAGAAAATTCTTTTATCCTTTCCACACGACCAATGGAGGATTTTGTTGAATTCGAACGGTTCTCTGTTTTTTCAACCTGTGAACTTGATCAGGAGCAGGCGGTCGAGTTAATAGACAAGCTGGATTATGAATCCGGCTCAAAACAGCGCTTTATGGACGCGCTAAATGAGAAATTATATAAAAAGCATCGTTCTTTTGCGTCTAACCCGCTTTTGCTGACAATGATGTTTCTAACCTATGATGAAAGCGGATCAATACCAGAGAAGATACATCTTTTTTATGAACAAGCGTTTGAAGCTTTGTTTTCAAGGCATGATAGACGCAAAGGGGGGTATGTTCGGGAATGGAGGAGCGGTTTAGCGCGTGATTCGTTTAAGTTGGTTTTTGCCTCTTTTTGTTGCAAAACATACTATCATAACAAGCTAGAGTTTACACACGATGATCTGATTGTGCGTTTTCGAAAAATCAAGGCTGATTCCGGGATTGAATTTGAGCCGGAGAATATATAGAAGATTTGGTAAATGCCGTGTGTATGCTGTGTAAAGAGGGACATAGCTACAGGTTTACCCATAGGTCTTTCCAAGAGTATTTTACTGCTTGGTTTCTGAAAGAGCAACTGGATGAAGATATGGAAAAACGAAGTTTGCAAATCACTAAAGAAGATCCTGGGCGCGCTCACAGTGATTCGATGTTTTCCATGCTCTATGCAATGGCAGGAGATAGGTTTGAGAACAATATTATGCTACCCATTATAAAGGAGCTTGAGTGTGATTTCTCGCAGAGGGAGAAATTTGATTTCTATATCTACCTACTTGTAGAACCATTTACCATGGGAGATTTTGATATAAATGAAGAGTTATCCGATTTTCTTTTTCTCCTTCGTTTTAGATATTATGAAGATATGGAAAGTATTCTTATCGCAAACGAAAGCGAGAAACAATCATGCGTTTCTTTTATGACAAGCTTGCGCGAACGCTTGGAGGAAAAGATTGCACCTAAGCCTAATGAAGAGGATGATTTTTTCGATTGATACTGTTGTTACAAAAAGAGAGCTAACTGACTTCCGTCAGTTAGCTCTCTTCTCCCATCAGCCACTCAGGCGAAATACGTAAAATATCCGCAAAGATACGAAGCTCCCAGTCGGCGAGGAAGCGGTTCTGCCGCTCGATCAGAGAGAGTGTGGGGGCACTGATGTCCATTCCGGCTAGTTGCAACTTTGCCAGAAGATCCATCCGCCTCATGCCGCGTTGTTTCCGTGTCTCTCGAATGCGCTTACCCGCTGGATTTTTGTTGCCGAAGGCGGCGGCTCGTCTGGTCATTGATCGTCTCCCGAAGATGTACCGCCTTCCCTTGGAGTGGGTGGGGATATCAGAGTGATGGGATTCACATGTAGGCGTTCGGCAATATGCTCAATGGTGTTCATTGTGGGATTTCCTTCCCCCTTCAAATACACCTGCAAATGAGATCGGGAAATTTCTAACTCCTCGGCAAACTCTGTCAGAGACAGTCCTTGCGCGATTTTTATGGCATTGAGAGCGCTTGCTAGATTTTGTCGTAATCCCACGAAATATCCCCTTTTTTGTATTAACAATACAGGGGCTTCCGCGCAGATGCCAGACCGTTATACCGGTACGCAGATTTGCTTCTTGCCAATAGCAAACTCCCGCCGATCGTAGTCGGCGGGAGTTTGTTTGTTCTAGGCATATATCCTCACACAAGATTTGCCGCAATGAGCGCATCCGTGAGGGCTGCAAAGGCTGTGAGATCAAGCACTTCGCCGCGTATGCGGGGGTCGTGATTGAGGGATAGTAGAATCTGCGTCAAGCTCTCTTTCGAGGCATGGGGGAGACCCATGCTTAGACAGTTTAGCAGCGTCTTGCGCCTTTGCGCAAAGGCGATCTTGATGATGCGAAAGAGGGTGTCGTGATCCGTATCCACCGGCGGGACAGTCCGCTTTTTCAGTGTGATCACAGAGGATGTCACCTTGGGTGCGGGGATGAAGCAATCCGCTGGGACATCGAACAGGAGCGAGGACTCTGTGTGGTAGGCGGTGTAGAGGGAGATTGCACCATAGTCCGCACTTCCGGCGGGGGCGCAGAGCCGGAGTGCCACCTCGCGCTGTATCATGACGGTGATTTGCTCGAATAGAGCGGAGTCGATGAGCTTTGTTAAGATGGGCGTTGTGATGTTATATGGCAAGTTCGCGCAGACTGTCGGGCGCAGTCCCGCGAAGTGGTTTGCGAGGAGTGTTTGCAAATCCAGTTTTAAGATGTCACCGTGGATTACTTCGGTGTTGGGGTAATCTTGTAGGGTTTCCACTAAGACAGGCAAGAGCGCCCGATCCAGCTCGACTGCGATGACTCTTTGCGCGCGCTTTGCCAGCTCCACGGTCAAGCAGCCGATCCCGGGACCGATCTCCAAGACACCTGTATCCGCGTCAAGCCCTGCGGAGGCGGCGATGTCTTCCGGTACCCAGGGGGCGGTCAGGAAGTTTTGTCCGAGGCTTTTGGAAAATTGGAAGCCATGGCGGGCGAGTAGGGGTTTGATGGTTTGGATGTTGCATAGGTTCATGGGGGTTCTCCGTTCTGGGGATGGATTATATGATTAGTAAGCACCTAGGCTCCTTTTTCAAAGGAGCTGTCAGCGAAGCTGACTGAGGATTGCTCTTTATAGCACTGTAGTTCTACTGTGGACTGTTGCATGATGTGTGAATCCTCCGTCAGGCTTCGCCTGCCACCTCCTTTGGAAAAGGAGGCTTTTTACTGCATTGCGCTTACAAGCTTGTCTAATATTTTCCTGACGAGACGGTTAAGCATTTTCGCATTTTTCAATTTCTCCGCTATCGGTGGGCTCAGGCGATAGTAGGTGCGGATAAACAGTCTGCCGCCTTTGCTTTTTTTGAGGGTGTTGTCGCGGAACTGGCGCAAAGTTAAGACTTCTGGCGCGTCGTAGGAGCCGTAGATGGCTGTGGCTATGTAGCAGCCGGATTTTTTAGGTTGAGGCTCAATCCAAGGTTGTTTTGGTTTAGGTGCTTTTTTGTTGTATATTTCAAGAACTTGCTGATAAGTTACGCCATTAAAAACTCTAGGTTTTCCCAATCGAGAGATAATTTCCAACAAATCCTTAACTTCAGAGTACGGAGCTGCTAATAATTGCTGAAGATTAACAATATCAGGAATAAATATTGAGTCGAAACGCGTAATGTCATTGAACGTTACTTTTACACCAGTCGCTATGCTTACGCTTTTCACGCCGCGAAAAGTTGCCTGGAGGTTAGAGGTTTCTATCATAACATTATTAGGGATATTAATGCTTAACTCGACGCAATTTTCAAACGCTCCTTGCTGAATTTCGACTGTGTTGTTTGGAATTGCGATGTCTGTGAGCCTGTCACAACCTAAAAAAGCTCTAGCTTCGATTAAGGTTACACTATTCGGGATAACGATGCTTGTCAGCCCTGTGCAGTACGCAAATGCATGATGTCCGATTACAGCTACACTATTTGGAATTGTTACTTTTGTCATCCCCTGGCAATGTAGAAACGCATTATATCCAATTATGGTTACACTATTCGGTATAACAACTTCCGTTGCCGCACCAGTGTACTTCTCCAAAGTACCCGCACGGATGACAAAATCCGTCGAATCACCACCATATACATTTACAACATCCGCTTTGATATTGTTTGTGGTGTTGTAGTGGTTCACCGCTTTTTCCACGACAAAGGCTGAATCACAGGCTTCGCATATAGCGGCATCTTTTGTGGCATCCACCTGTAAATTGGCGGCGCAGTTTGTACATTTCGCTTGTACAAATTTCATATCCTTGTCCCCCTATATTATCTAATCGTGTGAGTTATACTTATCCAAAAAATGCACCCGCTCACCATCGTGCTTGTACCCAATCACCGCATCTAAATGCACATTCTCCACACTTGCAAAGATATTCCCCTCCACATAAGGGTTCACTTTCTTCAACTCCCGAATGAGCTGTTTAATCTCCGTCCGCTTGGACACCATACTACCATCCACGCTACAGGTATCCGTAAAGTGGCAGGCGCATTGGAGGAAGTGGAGGTCGTGATAGTCGCGGAAGTGTTTGATGCCTGCCTCGCGGATGAGATACATGGGGCGAATGAGTTCCATGTCCTCGAAATTTGTGCTGCGGAGCTTTGGCATCATGGTTTGGATTTGAGAGCCGTAGAGCATACCCATGAGGATGGTTTCGATCACATCGTCATAGTGGTGACCCAAGGCGATTTTGTTGCAGCCCAGCTCTTTGGCTTTGGCGTATAAATGCCCGCGGCGCATCCGTGCGCAGAGGTAGCAGGCGTTTTTTGGCGCGGAGTAAACAGAGTCGAAGATGTCTGTCTCGAATATGGTGAGGGGAATGCCGATTGCTCTTGCATTTCGTTCAATGAGGGCGCGGTTTTCCGTTGTATATCCGGGATCCATGACGAGAAACACAAGCTCAAATGACACCTGCCGATGGCGGGTGAGTTCTTGGAAGAGTTTTGCCATTAGCATGGAGTCCTTCCCGCCGGAGATGCATACAGCGATGCGGTCACCCGATTGGACGAGCTGATATTCTTTCACGCCTTTTGTGAATTTGCTGAATATCTGTTTGTGGAACTTCTTGCGGATACTCTCCTCAATCTTTTGGCACTTGTCTTCTTGTAGCCGCGTCATGAGCCATTCGATATAGCCGCCGGAGAGACTTTTGGCCGCGTATTCTTGTTCGCGGAGCGCGTGTGCTGCGTCTTCGCTGAGTTCGCCTTTTTTGCAGTAGAGGATGATCTCTTTGTCGGATGGGAAGTTGACATAATCACTTTCTCGATATGGAATGGCACCCGGAATGTGACCGTTTTGATAGGCGTGATCATCCCGCATGTCAAAGAGCAAGATGTCTTTGGGATTCCTGCTCTCGAGCTCTGTTATGGTGATACGTTCTTTGCTCACGGTATTCTCCTACAGTTTGATTTTTTATATATCTCAACAAACGAAACCCACACGTTTAGGTGTGGGAGTGTGTTTTGAATACGTGATTCAGCACCGAAACGGTGTTTTGTATATCCTCAACTTGCTCAGGCAATTCTTCAAGGTGATCGAGTCTGTCAACGATTCCGCTGTGACCTTCTGCTATCTGTTGAATGTTGGGCAATATCTGGTTTTCTTGTGTGACCTCTATTCTGGTCACACGGTCTTTCACTTCGGCTATGTCAGTTTGCATACCAGACATATCTGTCCGCATGTTAGTTATGTCGGTCTGCATACTAGTCATATCAGTTTGCACACCAGCTATATCTGCTTGCATGGTGTCAAGCCGCATGGTTATTGGTTTATTTTCTTCCTGCACAATCGCTCTGATCGCGTCAAGTAATGCTTTTTCATCCATAGTTTGCCCTCCTTGGAGATCAAGTATATCAGTTGCTCCGACGGAATGCAATGGTGGGTTTCACTTCAACATGGATTTAGGGTACAAAAGCTCAAACGCATAATTTATTTATAACAATGGTGAAATTTGCGTGAAATTTTTGAGTTTTTCTGGATAATTAGATAAATTCAAACAACATATTTTTGCAGTGCTCCCAATTGACGCGGGAAGAATTATTGTGATATGATACGTTACAAGAAGAGTCGCCATTCAAGTCCATACGAGTGATAGAATAAAGAAGCGAGTCCTGCTCTGCGTTTTCGGTTCAAGCTGTTGTTCCCGGCTTCCCGTGCAAGGTAGGAATTTTTGTTCTATGCTGAGTTTGAATTTTAGGAGTGCACACCTAAAAAATATTAAATTACGAAAGAGGATCACTATGAAAAGAAAAGTATTAGCCATGCTCTTACTCCTTGCAATGGTGCTTTCAGTCTTCACACCAGCAGTGCTGGCACAGCCAGCGGCAGTCCCATTCGTATGGACGGTTCAAGATCAAACGGTTCCAGTTGGAACACAATATGTAGATGTGGAATTCACGTTTGAGAGTCCGGGTATTACCTTTAAGCAAGCTTTTGTGCGTTGGGATCCTACATATCTGCGTCTGCCTGCAAATCGCGCTGCGAACAATGTATTTCCAAGTACGTCACTTTTGGGGATACCGATGAACAATGCGATTAACGCGGCAATGCCTACGGGATTGCTCATGCAATGGAGCCTTGGCGTATTCAATGTAACAGGCAATGGACACATCACCATTCGATTTGAGGTTGTTCCAGGCACGCCAGCCGGAACAGAAGCGGTAGTTTGGGTTGAGCCAACCGCGCCTCCTCAGCAAAACATTAACGAGCAGTCTCAGCGTGTAGAAGTGATTGGTGACAGTGCCCTTATCAGAGTTGCTAGTGACCCATTCGTATGGACAGTTCAAGATCAAACGGTTCCGGTTGGAACACGATATGTAGACGTACCATTTACATTTGAGAGTCCGGGCATCGTCTTTAAGCAAGCGTTCGTGCGTTGGGATCCTACATATCTGCGCTTGCCTGCAAACCGGGCTTGGAACAATGTATTCCCGAGTACGTCACTTTTGGGGATACCGATGAACAATGCGATCAATGCGGAAATGCCTACTGGATTACTCATGCAGTGGAGCCTTGGCGTATTTAATGTAACAGGTGATGGACATATCACCATTCGGTTTGAAGTTATTCCAGGCACGCCAGCCGGAACAGAAGCAGCAGTGTGGGTTGAGCCAACCGCGCCGCCTCTGCAAAACATTAATGAACAGTCTCAGCGTGTAGAAGTGATTGGTGACAGTGCCCTTATCAGAGTTAGCTAGCATACAGTTTAAAATATCATTCATAAACGGCGGTGGTACTCCTGCGTATGGAGTGCCGCCGCCATTTTTGCATTCTGTTTCGTTTTGTAATTAACTGCAGATAGTTGTATTCTGCCAAAATTTGATAGGACTATATCTTTTTCCCTTGGAAAAACTAGTCCTGTAAACGAACCAAATAGACGAATCAGAACATTTGGTCTGAAAAACTGTTTTTTAGGAGATATGTTGATGAAGAAGAAAATTTTATCCTGTCTGCTCGTTCTGACACTGCTTCTGCCAATCGGCACAGCATTTGCGGCACCTGCGATGGCTGATGTAACCCTAGCAGCCCAGCCCGGTCAGACGATTACTTTGACAGAGGCGGACTTTACAGATCGGCTTACTATCTATCCAGAAGATGCGACTTATACCTTGGCAAGTGTTGCTTTCCCGGCGTTACCGGCGGCGGATCAGGCAATCATCCGCTTGGATGCTACGGCCTATGCGGCAGGCGGTGAAGTCCCCCTTGCGCGTATTGCAGATGGCGATTTGCGAATCGAAGTAACTGCTCCGCGCGGTACCATGGTGCGCATTCCGTTTCGTGCGACTTTGAGCAATGGTGACACGCTCACCGCAAGCCTTGACATTGGCGTGATGCCTGCACTTGCAGATCAGGCCCATACAGTAGAAGTAGGAGAGAGGATACGCATTAATCTTGGTCTGCCGCAATGGGCGACAGGTGAGCGTATTACGATCGCTTTCCAGGGAGACCGTGATCTAGAGCATGGGACACTGCACACGGTTTCCGGTGAACATGGTGTGCTTGAGTACCGCGCAACGAGCGAGGGTGAGGACACATTCACATTCACAGTCACAATCGGCGATGTGACAAGTGCGCCTGTTCGTATTACGATTACCGTAACACCTTCTAGCGTAATTCCATTTTTGAAGTATTACGACATGCCGACACACTGGGCGGGCTTTTCTGCTGGACGTCTTGCGACACTGGACAAGATTGTGGGACATCGGGTGGATAATCGTTATTTCTTCCATCCTGACCGTGGGATGACACGCGGCGACTTTGTGGTGTGGCTCTTGTCCGTAGCGGGTATTGAGCCGACTGCGCATACAAATACCATTTACGCAGACAGGGATATCCCAGCGTGGATGAGGGGCTTCCTCAATGCTGCTACTGAGGCGGGGATTATCCAGGGGTCACCAACAGGAAGTCCTGCAACAACCAGCTATTTCCATCCGAACAATGCGATTACACGGATTGAGGCAATCCGGATGATCAGTATGGCGCTTGGCGTAGAGGGTCACGGCGATGATCTGGCAGGTCTCTTTACGGATATTGCTCAGATCCCGGCTTGGGCAAGAAACAATGTGCGCCATTTGCATGAGCTGGAAATCATCCGTGGGGACGGGCATGGGAACTTGCACCCACGCCGGAACTTGTCTCGCGGTGAGGCGGCGGAGATGCTGTATCGGGCGCATAAGGAACTTGTGAAACAAGACGAAGTTCCGGCTCCGACTTTGTTGATGAGATAGGGAAAGAGAGAGAACGGCATAGTTTACAGACTGTGCCGTTTTTCTATTTATTGCTAGACATCTGTCAGCATGAAACCGGGGGAGTTCGCTCATACTAATACCGTGTGACACCACACATTAGGAGGAAAAGAAGATGAAAAAAGCAATTACTTTCACTCTGATCGCTATCTTGTTTCTCGGACTCTTTGCCGGTTGTAACACCTATACCAGACCGGTTGTGCACGGAACAGACGGCGCTCGTGTGACACGTGGTTTTCAGTATCGCGATGACGGCTATGTGACAGATGGCGGTACGACACGCCACGCTCGTGGAACAACAGATGGAGGCACAGCACGCCATGCTCACGTGAGAGATGGTTTGCGCGATGGACACCATGCTGGGAACACATTGCATCACTTCCGTTATGGCGGACATGGAACAAGTCTTGATGGCAGAACCACAAACAGAGGTCTTAATATGCATTCGGCAACAACAGACCCGAATGTCCTTGGCAATAGCCATTATGGGAGCGGAGCAATGAGACCTGCTGTAGATGGCGCAGCGAGATCAGCCGCACGATAAAGGAAGTCCAAATAGAAAATGCACCCCTTGGAAACATGTAGGGGTGCATTTTTTTGGTAGTAGGTAAACAGCGTTGAGTTTGTTTGTAGGCGCGCGCATTGCGCGTCCGCGATGCACAGTTGCGGGGCGGTGCAGATTGCAACACGGACAGCCAGTGACCGCTCCTACAAGGGGGCCGCGTAGTTGTTCACTTTTCTTTTTTTGACAGTTTTGGTGAAATCGGGTAAACTGGTTGTGAACACAAAAAGGAGGTGCGCGGTATTTATGACAAGAAAGAAAGAGGAAAGCTGCAGCTTTACCGGTCACAGACCGGAGAAGCTGCCTTGGAGATATGAGGAAGATGACCCGCGTGCTCAGAGCCTGAAAGAGCGGATTTTTGATGTGGTGGAGGCCTTATATCAGGCAGGTATCCGCCATTACATCTGCGGGATGGCACGGGGATGTGATTTCTACTTTTGCGAAGCTGTGATTCGTTTGCGTGAGGAGCGGGAAGAGATCACGCTAGAGGCGGCGATTCCCTTTGAGGGACAGGCTTCTGATTGGCCGGAGAGAGACCGGAACCGTTATTTCCATCTGGTGAGCCAGTGTGATGTGGAGACAGTGCTTGCGACTGCCTATGAGAAAGACTGCATGAAGAATCGCAACCATTATATGGTAGACCAGGCGGCAGTGCTGATTGCGGTATATGACGGATTCTTCGGCGGCACGATGCAGACGGTGAACTATGCGAAGAAGCAGGGGCTTGAAGTGATTGAGATTCGACCTTAGGGGGCGTGCGGATGAATGGGAAGATATACAAATTTGATGCGGTGATTCAGGCGGCGGATAAAGGCGGCGCATATGTTGCTTTTCCCTATGACATCCGTGAAGAGTTTGGTCGCGGGCGCGTGAGAGTGCATGTTACCTTTGACGGTGTGCCCTATGATGGCAGTGTGGTCAACATGGGGGTCAAACATCCCGATGGTTCCGTTTGTTATATTATTGGGATGCTGAAAGCGATTAGGAAAGAGCTTGGCAAAGTGCCTGGGGATATGGTGCATGTTACGGTTTGTGAGAGAATTTGAAGGGACATGACTTATTCTGGCGCTTTGCTATTTACAGATGGGAATATTTTTGCTACAATGTAAAGCTGTAGCAAGTCAGCTTCAGATTTGCGATATGCGCCCGTAGCTCAGTTGGATAGAGTGTCAGACTCCGACTCTGAAGGCCGCTGGTTCGAATCCAGTCGGGCGTACCAAATGGAAATCCCTGCAACCGTAGTGGTTGCAGGGATTTTTGTTTGCTTTCCCTCGATTGAAGTGCTCTAGTCTATCGTAAACTCCGCGGCTTCATGGTCGATGTTCAGTGACACGCGCTTTGTGGTGAATTTGATAATACAATAAGTCGGATCAGTTTCGCCGCCTGGATAGATGTAGATGTATTGCTCTTGCCAGTGCTTGCTTTTGGATTCCTGGTCAGTGAGGACTTCTGCGTCTCCGACGAGAGTCAGGTTATTGGAGTCGGTATAGCAGCAGATGCTTGCCTGTTTATTTTGTTGCAGGCGCTTGTACTTGTTTGAGCCGACAGGTGTGGAGAAATAGATTTCAGAAATGTCCTCCTGTTTTGTGAGCCAGATCGCTGACACAGAAGGGTATCCGTTTTCGTCTATCACGCCGAAGCTTGCATCTTCGCGGGTTTTGATGAATTGGTTTGCTTTTTCGAGATTTTTTGTATCCATTTTGTTCGCTCCTAATCTTTTTTTCACAGTATACTTTAAAATCTTGTCGGATTGTTGTAAAAATCGGACATGTTGGTTCGATACTCTTGCGGTGTGACTCCGCATACCAGCTTGAAGTCGTGTGTGAAATGCGGCAAGTCGTGAAATCCTGCCACATCGGAGATATAAGCTAAACTTTTGCGGGGGTTTTTAAATAAGCGAAATGTATTGTTAATTCGGATCAATCTAGAAAATGATTTCGTGCTCGTGCCGACAAATTGATTGAAAATCCTGTTTAGCTGCCGCTCGCTGTAGTGGGTGTTACTAGACAGTTGCTTTACGGAAATATTCCCTGCACATGTCTTAATATCTTGCAGTGCCATCATCAGTTCCGGACGGTGTGTAATATGTGCATTTGCAAGCAGCAATGTATCAAGGCTTGTGATTAACTCGGAGATACTGCTTGATCGTTCCACTGTATCCGAAATCAATTTAGCAAGAATCGGACTGACCGCTTCCAGTGGAACTGTTTGATCGGTTAATTCGGTCTGGCTGATGCCTGTGAGGGCGTAGAGTCCAGCTGGTTTGAACTCTATTGTCAGGATCATTTCAGGGTGATCAGTTTGATAAGCGGGGATGTGAGGCTTTGTGGTGGGGCCATCCAGATCGATGGATAAACCGGTGCGCGCACTTGTAGCAGTGAGCGTTGCACATCCGCATGGCATGAGAGTGAAGCCCTCTGGCATGAGCTCTTTTGTGGGGAAGGTTATGCTATAGTTTGCAATGTATGCGCTTAAATGGAAATGGGGAAGCAGGCATATGAACTCCTTTGCTTGGAGTACTATGCGATGCCGGTCTTTAAATGTGTGGAGGTCTTTTTTGGAAATCATAGCTTAATCCTCTGAACCAATCAGGACTGCAATGTCTGCAAGCACTTCTGAAAGATCAAACACACCGCCGAATGTGTTGCCTGTCCGCAAAATCACGATATGATTTGCGGGAGAAATATACAAAATCTGCCCGAATCTACCCAAGGCAAAAAAATCTAAACCGCCAGAGGCAGATGGTCTGGAATACCACATGTATCCGTAGCCGGTATTTAGATCTTCCAGAAATGTACTCATATATTCATCCGGATTTATGGGAAAGTCAACGACAGTAGACAGTTGTATCCACTCCGGGCTTATGATTTGCTGCCCATTCCAATAGCCGCCATTTAAAAGCATACTGCCTATTCTGATGAAGTCAATTGAGCGGAAGTTGAATCCGCTTTCCATCTTCTCAAATTGGGTTCGATTGCTGTCTAAACTCCAAGAGGCATCATAGTTTGCCCCGATGGGCTGCCAGAATGTCTGCTCGAAGTATTCAGAGACGGATCGACCGGTGCTGCGCTCTAATATGATGCCAAGCAGCAGAGGGTTGTAATTGTTGTAATGGAATCGCCCATCGTGGCGGTCGGTGAGTCTGCGGTGACCCAGAGCCAGTTCTCGCAAATCGGGCATCCAATAGGTATATGCGTCATGACGGAACCAGAAGAAGCCTGTTTCTTCATAGTAGATACCGGAACGCATGAGCAATAAATCTCTGATGGTGATTTGCTCCATACCTGTATCCCTAAACTCATGGATGAAGTCTGCGATGGATTGAAGATGACTCTCGATATACCCATCGTCTATCGCTCTGCCGATTAAGAGAGAGACCAGGGACTTTGCCGCAGAGAATGAGGTGTTGGTAGCGTATCGATCGCTGCCGTTTGCGTACTGCTCATAGATGACGATGTCATTGTGAACGATGATGAAGGAGGAACTCCCAGTAGAGGCAACAAAGTTTGCAAGACTGGTTGTTACTTCCTGTCCCCCTGCGGTTCGATAGGTGATCGGTAGATGTTCAAGTGCCGGACCTAGGTTGTATTCATACACATGGGGCTGTGCACTTGCTGATATGGCGGCTGCGGGGAAGAATCTGTAATCTTCTACACTTGCATCCCAGCGGGTTAAAATCCGAAACACAAATGTAGGGGATAACAAAATGCTTGAGATGATGATAAAAGCGGTGGCAGCTGTGATGATTGAGATGAGGGCAACTACTGCCCATTTTTTAATCGTCTGAGTCAAAAGTGGTTTCCCCCTTATGTGAAACTTGCGTGGTTCCCTCAGTTTAACACAATGTAAGGGGAATTTCCACCTTGACCGCGTCCTCTGCCTGTGTTACGCTGATTGCGCACAGGAATATACAAAAGGGGTGGGGGATTATCAGAATTACCGGCGCACTGATTAATATGATCGCCATATTGGCGGGCGGGGGTCTGGGGCTTTTGCTGAAAGGCAGACTGACAGACCAATTTTCCAAGTCGATTCTCCGGGCCATAGGACTTTGTATTTGTATCATCGGCATTTCCGGCGCGCTCCGGGGCGATGTGATGCTTTTGATTGTATCCATGTCTCTTGGTACATTTCTAGGTGAACTCTTGCGCATTGAAGCAGGGTTGAACCGTGCTGGTGAGTGGCTTCAGAATAAGATCAGCAAAGGGAAGGAGTCTTCTTTCTCTGAGGGCTTCATCACGGCGACGCTGCTCTTTTGTGTCGGTGCGATGGCAGTGGTTGGCTCTATTGAGAGTGGGCTGCTAGATGATCAAAGCGTGGTTGTGACGAAATCCATCATCGATGCTGTGAGCGCTATGATTTTGGCTTCTTCGCTGGGAGTCGGTGTTCTCTTTTCCGCATTCGCTGTTTTCCTCTACCAAGGGAGCTTGGAACTATTTGCCGGATTTTTGCAGCATATTTTTACCCCCGCACTGACCTTGCAAATCTCGGCGGTGGGCGGTGTTATGATTTTGGGTATTGGTATGAACATGGTGCTGGATGCTAAGTTGCGTGTGGCGAATTTTCTCCCTGGATTTTTGGTTGCTGCGGGGTATTATTATTGGTTTCTGCGATGAGGGAGAGGCTTCATGAAGCGGTTTGTGCTACTCTTACTGATACTGATTTTGTTTCTTACTTCCGCTTGCGATGGGGAACATGACAGGATATGAACTTACGAGACTGACTTTATCGAAGAGTATTATGAAACTTTGCATGTCATGTTCAATCACGATTGGACTGTTGTCTCTGTTGAAGAGAGATATTGAAGATATGATAGAAAGCATGAATGCATTTACAAACAACAGTTTGAATGCGATATTTGCGATGGGCTATCGTAATGTCATTGATTTACATATCGGAAGCAGAAATTATCATTGGTACTATGTACAAGGCGAACGTATTGTTGCGCCTACCAGGCAATTAAAGAGAAATGTGTTTGAAAGCTATCGAGGTGTGTTTTGGGAGAGCGTCTCATGAAAAAACTTGCGCTGATCTTGCTGATACTGCTCATACTTGCTACTTCCGCTTGCAGTGCGGAGCAGGAGACGCGGGGGAGATTTAACTCGATCGATTTCGAAGAATACACAGACACGTTTGATGTCATGTTTGACTATGAGTGGACGCTCTTATCCATAGAAGAAATAGATATTTGGGAATGGACATATACGGAGTGGACAATCGAATATCGTGACGGAAACGGAGAGGTCAGGCATTTTGTGTTGGACAATCGGCTTACTGTTTGCACCACCGTGATCAATTATTTAAGACGCATAGCGGAATATTACAGAGGACAGTTTCTGGATGTCTATATGGATGGAATGCCTGTCTCATTTACACACCCAGCGGGCTTTGCTTCTGGCTCTATCGTAGAGGCTCACGCGAAGTGGGTCTGTGATGAAAGCGAGGAGTGGATACGCGCAACAGGGAGATACAGAAGAGGACTCAACACGCCTGAGGGTGCGATCCGCCTTTCGCAACTAAGGCCTGCAAATGTTTTTGAACTAGTACCATTCTACTTGGTGATCAACATTGTTTTTGACGAATATTTCAGTTTGGATCAACAGGCCTTTGAAGAAGATGTTATAGCAAGAATTGAAGATATGCTACAGGCGATGAATCAGTTTGTGAACCATCGTCTCAATGCGTGGATTCGCGTGGGCTATTCTCAGTGGGGGGAGACCACGCAAGTGTGGCATTACATTCAAGGAGAGCGTGTTGAGATCGAACCCTGGTCGGAGGATGAATGGCTGTTTGGTATGGAACATTGGTCGAGCCCGTTTGAACTGGCTGTCTTTGAAAGCTATCGAGGTGTATTTTGGTAAAATCATCCGTAGACTCTATGATCTTGCGATAATCCCAAAGCTGTGGTAAAATAAGCAAAGGACAAGCAAAATAGAACAGGAGGACACGAGAGAATGAGCGAGAGAGAAGCGGGCAGATTCCGTGGGAGATTGTTTGGCGGCTTTAACCGAAAAGACGTGCTTGCGTATATCACAAGTGTCTATGAAGAATTAGATTACGCACAGGCGGAAAATGAGATGCTGCGCCAGCGGTGTGAAGAGCTGGAAGCATTGCTGAGTCAACAAGATACAGCAGGCGCATATTCTGCTGAGATGCCTGCTGATTACCCTGGGGCGTACATGCCGGAGGCGGAGTATATGCAGACAGAATACATGCCTCAGCCTGGCGAGTGGGCGGAAGAGGGACAATTTGGCTTAGATCCGAATACCCTAACAAGCCCGGAAAATTTACCGCCGATGGCCCCGCCTGCCCCGGAACCAAGGCAGGTTCCGGGGCAGGCAGTTCATGAAGCGCCGCGTGTGAAGCCGAATTTGGCAAATCCGTATCCAGAGCGCTCCCGCAAGGTAAAAGTGCGTCCGGCGCGGGAGTCATAAGAGAAATAAGAGCGATGGGGTGCTGATGTCAGTTACCCCATCTTTTTATCATTGGAGGATGAGTCAATGGAACTATCACCGCGCCTGGCTTTGATTGTGCGTCTGATTCCGCCGGGTAGCCGTGTTTGCGATGTGGGGACGGATCATGGGCGCTTGCCAGTATATCTCTTAGAGCGGGGGATATGCTCCTTTGCGATTGCGACGGATTTGAACCCAGAGCCTTTGGCGTGCTCCCGCCGCACAGCGGAGAGTGCAGATGTAAGCGGGATTTCTTTTCGTCTAGCAGATGGACTGGATGGGGTAACTCCCCACGAGATCGACACCGTAGTCATGGCCGGCATGGGTGGCGAGACGATTGCGGGTATCATAGAACGTGCGCCTTGGCTTTGTGTGCCTGGGTATCGTCTCATTTTGCAGCCACAATCGAAAGTGCCGGATTTGATGGCTGTTTTGGCGCGCGATGGGTACTGTGTGGAGAACCAGCATCTGATAGAGGATGCGGGGAAGCTATACACCGTGCTTGAGGTGACGGTAGGGCAGATGGTACCACCGATTGGCGGCGCGCAGTATGTACATGAGAGCTTGCTTACGCGGGGCGACCCCTTGTTGGAGCGGTATCTTGCTGAGATTTGCAGTAAGCTCAGCCGAGCGCTTCGAGGCTTGGAACAAGCGGATGGAAATGCAGAAAAGCGCATGGACTTTGCCCGAACGCTTGCAGATTTGAACAGATGGAGAGGGGAAATCGAATCATGAGTCAAATTTTTGTGAAAGATATATTTGCGGAGCTAAATAGAATCGCGCCTGTGGAGATGGCGATGGATTTTGACAACGTGGGACTTCTGCTGGGCAGGACAGAGCGAGAGGTTTCCCGTGTTTTGATTGCGTTAGATATCACAGACGCGGTGATTGATGAGGCTATTGCATTGGGGGCGGAGCTGATTGTGGCGCATCATCCGATTATTCTAGCACCCCTGCGGCGCGTGACGGATGAAGACCCGCAGGGTCGGCGGATTTTGAAGCTGGCGCGACATGACATTGCGGCGATTTGTATGCATACCAACTTAGACGCGGCAGTGGGCGGCGTGAATGATGAGCTGGCGAAAGCCGTGGGACTTTCGGGGGAGACGGAGATTCTCATGCCCCTTGGGGCGCTAGACGGGGTACCATACGGCTTGGGCTGTGTGGGTGATTTGCCGGTTCCTATATCTATGCCGGACTTTTTGGAGCAGGTGAAGCGCGGGGTGAAGACTGCGGGAGTTCGCTACTATGACGCGGGGCGACCTGTATCTCGCGTGGCGGTGATGGGCGGCAGCGGCAGTGATCAGTTGGGGGATGCCATTGCACACGGTTGCGACACTTACGTGGTGGGAGAGGCGAAGTATCACGCCTTTTTGGAAGCACGGGAATTGGGTGTGAACCTGATTGAGGCGGATCACTTTTGCACGGAGGATGTGGTGAGTGCGCCGCTGGGGCGGATGCTTGCACAGGCGTTTCCGGGGATTGCGGTGCGGGTGTCTGAGCGGCATGATCAGACGGTACGGTTTTTTTGATAAACCATAGCTGTGAGAAAGGCTAAGAGGCTCCTTTTGTAAAGGAGCTGTCAGCGTAGCTGACTGAGGATTGCCTTTTGTTGCGCGCTTACAGCGTGTTGAATCCTCCGTCAGGCTTCGCCTGCCACCTCCTTTGGAAAAGGAGGCTTTAAGTGCATAAAAAGCGACAACCGCTCCTCTCAAAAAGAGTAGCGGTTGTCTATTTGCTAAATAAGCAGGCAAACCATCTCGCAGTTTGCCTTTGTGTCATTATTTATAGCAAGAGAGGCTGTCGCTATTCAATTGCAAAGCGGCAGTCCTAAAAATTTGTCCAGAGCGTTTTTATTGCCGCCCAGGATTGTCTGAGCGACCTAAGAGGTAATCGGTACTAACATCAAAATGGTCGGCAAGTAGAGTTGTGTTTGAGGCAGTTGGATCAACGTATCCAGCTTCATACCGCCTATAATTTCGCTCTGCAATTCCTAAAAGTCCTGCAATTTGCTTTTGGGTTTCACCCTTAGCAACTCTTAATTCCTTTAACCTATCAGAAAAAGTAGCCATTTTCAAACCCTCGGATAATATTTGTAAAAACCCATTGACAGGATAATAAATATCCTATATAATCAAATTCAGGATAACAAACATCCTGAAAATAAAACGCTCAATATAATGAATAATCATATCATAGCTCAAGCAAGAAAATCAAGACAGATCATAAAAAATGAATAAAGGAGTACTTTATATGCAGAGCATCTTAGAAAGCCTATTTTATCAACACAGCTTTGTACAAGAAAAAGACAAAGCTGCACTGCAACGTATAGCGATAAATACAGGAATGCTAAAAAAAGATTTTAATAAATGGCAGAGAAAGAGATTGCTTCGCATAATAGATGATAAAGATTTGCTTGCTGAACAACGAGCAAAGGACAGCTTTGCAAGCGGTGTTCGCTATGGCATTATGTTTTATGTTTATGGTTGAAGTGTTGAGTGGAAAAGATGCTGGCATTGACGGTTAAAAAACATATTTCAATAACTTTATCATATTAGCAGTATAAAGTCCACTTTTGAAAGGGGCTGTCACAGCGAAGCCTTAAAAATTTGTCCCCCTTTTGCATAATTGGGAGCTTATCCCCATAGACATGTACTAGTCAGTACTGAAGTCAAACATCCGTAAGGGGGAAAAGGCGTGGAAGAGAACAGAATATATGATGATATTGCGCTGCGGACAAACGGCAACATCTATCTTGGCATTGTTGGCCCTGTTCGGACGGGGAAATCGACCTTTATTAAGCGGTTTATGGAGACCCTGGTGATCCCCAATATAGAAGATGTGTATATGAGAGAA
>Ga0123352_10003385_pt1 | contig 23026 bp, 13 predicted proteins | sample TergutLab28metaG_FD_89700 | JGI IMG/M metagenome (GOLD analysis project Ga0123352, IMG submission 89700) | Labiotermes labralis P1 segment gut microbial communities from Petit-Saut dam, French Guiana - Lab288 P1 | ecosystem: Host-associated > Arthropoda: Insects > Digestive system > Gut ...
GGTATCATCACACCTATAGGTGTGATGATACCAGAGGCTGTGTAATGCAATTTTGACCTCCTGATGATGAGCACATGTGCTCGAAACATGTAGAGGCATGAAACAAACTTATTGTAAAACAAAAATGTTGTGCGTCATGTTGGTTAATTACTGAGATAAATTCGCTTTGTACATCCCGCTGTGGCATTTATATACTGGAATAATAATTGAACTGCTGATTCAAACTCACTGTTTGCAGTTATTTGTTATTTAACAGGGCAAGTTTCTGCCTGTTTGGCCATCTTTAAGTACGGTAGTTATACAATATTTAGATGACGATGAACTGTAGTAATAAGGTCTTATTTAAGGGAGACCGTACTGTTGCAGTTAACTTTCTCTTAGTGTTTTATTATAACAGCAATACCTGAAAATATTGGGTTGTGATCGACAGTCTCTGTATTATTCCTCGTGCAGTTTGTTTAATTCTATACACATTTACAACTTTTGATACCCGTCCAAAATTTTATTCCTGTTGTTTGTATGCTTTAAACAGTTTATCACAACCAAAATTTGATTTCCATATACAATTGTAGGTATTACTGTAAATTTACAATCATCTGACTTTGTGTCATGCTGTACTTTGTGTTTTAACACTTTAAACGCAGAGTTAAATCCCATATACCATTTGTTGGCATTTTTAGGAGCTCACCATATTCTCCACCTTAGTAGAATAAGGGCTAAGGTTCTGTTTATTTCCCTTACAATTCCTAGAATCCAGCGCATCTTTCTTGTTGCATTATGAGTATTATCTTTTTTTCATGAAACTTTTAAAACAATTATCTTCAGCTATTTTGAGGTTAATCTCCTGAGCTACGGACAGCTAGCTGGCCCATTGTACGTTGTTTAGCCATCCCTGACCCTTGTTTTCCGCGGCGTTAGTAAGTTGGTCATGTATAGTGTCAAAGGTCGCCAAGGTCTCGGATTAACAAATAAAGAAACACGATAAATAATGTTTCTCTAACCAAGGCCTTTTTAATATATATTAGAGAATGTTAGCTTGGGTCATCAGCCTATATATTTTCTTCAAATAAGTCAGTTATATTAGCAAAAAACTGCGTTAGATTGTGAGAATTCCTAATACTAAATCACGAAGATGTGGCAAACGAAACACCACTTGTGGCTGTCCAAATTAATATAAACGTTTCTTTGTCAATTGCATATTAAGAAGTTAAAATTAATTGTAAGTATTCTTCCTTGAGATATGATGTTATTGTACTATCTTGTGTAGGTTAGCTATTAACGTACGGTTCTTGTAACCCACATCATCCTGTTGAGAGCAACTTGAGGAAAGAAGGTATCAGAGTTTCCTTCTATAATTAATTATTTTCTAGCACCTGTCGTGGTGTAGTGCTCTGGGCGGTATTTCTTTATCTGTGCGTGGGATGTATTAGTATTTAACTTTTTTAAATTCTTGTTTGTTTGTTTGTTTTTGTGGCGCAACAGCCCCAACTGGGCCAGGGTCTTCTCATTCACCAGGTTTCTAGATCGCGCACAACGACGCACTAGAGTCGGTAGGACTCCTCTGAACAAGTGGTCAGCCCGTCGCAGAGACCTCTACCTGACAACACACAACACTTACAACAGACAGACAGACATCAATCCATGCCCCCGGTGGGAATCGAAACCACAATCTCAGCAGACGAGCGGCCGCAGACCTTCGCCTTAAACCGCGCGGCCCCTGAAACCGGTTTCTTTGTGGTTTTTATGCATTTCTTTTCCTCATTTCTTCAAAATAATTTCTATAAATTGTACAGTCACTCCCTATCCACTAATCTAGCCTCCAGTTCTTACAAAATTCGGAAACCAGAATTCATTACTTTCTGTTATTGGACGTCATGTTTGTTTGTTTGCTTTTGGCGCGACAGCCCCCAGTGGGCCCGGGCCTCCTCATTATCGAAGTTTCTAGATCACATACAACGACGGACCACAGTCAGTGGGACTCCTCTGGATGAGTGATCAGCTCGTCGCAGAGACCTCTACCTGGCAACACACACAGTACTCACAACAAACAAACGTCCATGCCCCCGGTGGGATTCGAACCCACAGTCTCAGCAGGCAAGCGGCCGCAGACCCACGCCTTAGACCACGCGGCCACTGGGAACGGAATTCGACGTCATGTATCCTGACCAATTGATAATATGTCTCTAAATCACCTAACGTAAATGTATTCTCTCATTACCCGCAGGTTCAATAAAATAATAAGCATTCGTAGTTGATTTAATGCTGTGGAATATTTAGAAACTATGCATCACAATCACTAATGCAATTATTTGTGGTAATTTTAAAATTTCATTCAAGTGCATATATAAATGAGAAGTAAACATAACGTCACGTTGTAATTCTAAATAAATATTTACGTACTGCCATTCACAAATAAAGCAGATTTCACTTTAATATCTCAAGACTGAAAGAATATTTTAGACGCTTTCATTCCGTTTATCTTGACGAAAACTCATATTAAGGAAGTGCTCTATACACAACTTACGTATTGCAAGAATATCAGCAGATTCCATAACTTAATGAGCAGTTCTCCGTTGAGTATTTTGTTAGTTTTTGTAAACACTACCCTGCCCCTCTTCAAAATTCCGAGACTCCATAATTTCTTAAAGAAGAATAGCTCTGAAGAACCTAACAAAATCGACCGTCCATTAACTCTTTGCGGTTTTACAGTGATTTCGGAGAGAAGTTTGATTAAAGAAGTAAGTCATTTTCTAAATTAATAGGTACATAAACAGACTTTATTTCCGCTTTGACAACAGTTCAGACTTGCACCACTGAAAGGCAGTTCTCTAATTGCACCCTAATTTTGAAAGGCCCACCATATTATTGCGTCCCTTTAGACGCCAACGTCCCTCAAATGACCTCTCCAGTTTTTCAACTGAAATAGTTTAGGTACGTACTTTTCCTGTTCCGTGCTGCACATTTCACCAGTCTCATCCGCCGTCACGTAACACGTAATACGGGACTGTATTGTTACATGTTTGTATGGCGAATGGCACAGATTATGAAACTACGAGACTTGAGTTTCTGATGGGTGTGTTGATAAGGAGCCAAGGCTTCTGTGATGTTACGCCGTGTCGTTTGGTAACGGTTCTTAGAAACTATTTATTTAATAGTATACCGACTGACGCATATACATAAAACTTTTTCACATTAAAACACTAAAATTGCTCCGACATGTTTCGATCCAAGTATCATCCTCAGGGAGCTACACTTTCCTTGCTAAAGTCACCTTTAAAAACCAGTTACTGATTGCTTTCGTTATATAAGTCTGGTTCTGTGGCAGCATGCTGGATTATATAACGAAAACAATCACTAACTCGTTTTTAAAAGTGACTTTGGCAAGGAAAGTGTAGCTCCCTGAGGATGACCTTTGGATCGAAACATGTCGGAGCAATTTTAATGTTTTAATGTGAAAAAGTTTTATGTATGTGCATCAGTTGGTATACTATTAAATAATTCGACGATATGCACGGTGCAACAACAAGAATGGTCCTTAGAAACGTCGAGCACTGTATGCCTAACGACACGTCATAACATCTCAGGAGTCTCCGATCTTCAGTTGTGAGGCTTTAGGTAAGTATTTCTTTTCATCCTCATGTTTCTTGTTTTCTATAGGCTCCACATATTCTCTGTAACTTTTCGTGAAAGTCCTGAAAATGTGTTAACGTTTAATCCTTTCCCAGCTAACGCGGAGAATATGGTGAGTTCCGAATAATGTTAGCAGATGGCAGATGGGATTTAACTCGGTGCTTAAAGGGCTAGTGTGAGATATATAGTTGTGCACAGACACAAGCACATACATACATAGACACACATACATACATACACACATACATACATACATGCATACATACATACATACATACACACACACATACATACATACATGCATACATACATACATACATACATACACACACACATACATACATACATACGTACGTACATACAAACAAACAAACAAAACTTGTAGAAGTAGATTTCTGTACATTATAATATCGATGCTCTTAGAGGTGGAAAATTCTTGAAAATAATGGTGGCAATATTTCCCTGAAATTCTGTGATATTAAACTGTACACGTATGTAAAATTCAGGTGCTTTCGGAAAGCGAATTGTCACTCTTAGCTGCATCGCGTCTATCGGTGTGTCCAAGGAACAAATCGTGTCCCATCGAATGGATGTTCCTGAAATTTTACTTCAGAAAACTTCCCAGAAATTTTTGTACACATTCCGATTTTGTTTATAGTCTGCCAAAAGTGATACAGTTTATATGAAAGCGTGCGTGCGTTTATGAATACTTGGTCGTCCGAACTGTGACTGAGTAAGATGTTCTGTATAAAAGTGACATAGAATAAAATTAATTGTATGATAGTATGTAAGGAGGAATAGAAGTCGATGCAGTGACCAGTACGTGTTAGCTGCTGAGGTCACAGATGCCAAATCGTCGACGGTAAGTACCCTGCAAAACACGTCATCGTCTTCATCTTAAACCGTTTTGTGTTTGGCTTCAAATCGTCAGTTAGTATCAATTCTGATTTAGCTATATTTCATACCTCTCTTATATATTCTGATATCTGTTCTATAAATTAGCCCTCGGTGATAAATTTTCGACGTCAGTCCGAGAGTCTTTGGACATTCCTCGATACACTTGGGCGCGTTCCTGTGACTGAAACTTTGTATCCTAATAGGATAATTGGATTTTTTTGTTTTGGTATTCACGTTCAGATAATCAGGTGTGCTTCATGTGATTTAAGGTACGTTTCGTTTGCCGGATTAAGTTGGGTTCACATTCTTTACACAAAAGTTTGTTACGTTGAGGGGTTGCTGGAGAAATCGCTTTTTTTTAAACTAGATTTTATTCAGTACATTCGCAAATATCAACGAGACACGCAGTAGGTAATCCGTAACTTGAGAACGCGACGTGCCTTGCAATGAGTGGCCATTTTTCATCGTCGTTGACATCTCAAAGCTTTGACGAGTTGTGTACTTTTGATTATAGACCAGTAAAGGTGCTCCTACTCTAACTGTAGATATTATCGTAAGAAGTTATGTAAATTTAACTTGTTCAACTCACTCTAAATTTTTGTATTAAATTAATATGGAAGGTCGTTACCGTCTCTATCAGCGCCTCTTAAGTCTGCTTTAACTCCTGGTTGTGTAATTTCTGAAGCCTTCCTCGTTTTTCAGCATTGCACACAATTTGAGAACATTATCTTGTAATAGGTTGTCCAATTTTGTGCTCGAAACAGAATTATGATACTATCTAATGCAAATGCAAATAACGCCTTTTGAACAACTTGAAGGTCTTGTCAGAAAATCTTGTAAAAACTTATTTTTTTCCTCCGTTGAGGGGGGAGGGGCATTTCTGTACAGAATTTCTTAACTGCTTCTAGACAGACAGATAAATTATGCGCAAGTATTTCGTTGGTTATTCTAAATAACTGTGTTTCATAAATAGTAAATTTTAAACAACTACAGAAGTTAAGGAAAGGAATATAGAAACTACAAATCAGATAATAGCCGTCTGTTAGGTTGCTGCACCATGTAGTGTTGAAACTTCCCGACGTTCGAATGAAGTTACTACTTCCGGGCTCTAGGGTGACAGATTTGGTTTGGCTGAATGTCGAAGACTTCGATATCCAACCAACTAATTCAGTGACCATGGAGGTAGAAGCAGCACATCGAGACATATAAACAGTACATGGTGCACCATCCGCACCGTACACACTACCTACGCAGCGGCTCTCAAGACCACCACCCTTCCAAAAACTCGGTGCAGAAAACCGTATGTTGCAACTCAACATATAATGCTCCTGATGATGGGCGTATGTACCAGAAACATGTCGAACTAAGAATACATCAATAAAATTTACCTAGTTGCATCAAGTTGGCATTTCACTTTATTTCAGTGAAGATTCAGTTTCGATCTACTGCTACTGTAATTATTTTAAATGCAAATTTTTTAGATATGAAGGAGATCTCGTCGACAAAAACAAGAACAATGTATATTGTATAGTTTGCTTTATAATAAGGAAGTGTACAACCTGATGATGGCCGATATACAGGCCGAAACATGTAGTTGTTAAAACAAGCTATATAGAAACACCTATTAGCAATATAAATACTAAAAGTTGTGTCTAAATGCATTTTGCTGATACTTGTGATCAGTATTATGTCTTATCGAGGGCCAAGATAGAGTAGTCTGTACGGGCTGGACGGTCCTAGGACCGAATCTCGGTGGAGTTGAGGTTTTCCGCACCTGTACCTGGCGCCCACCCAGCCTTCTAGACAATAGGTACCGATTTTTTTACGTTTTATTCACCGTGCATCTCAGTATATTTATCTCAGTATTTAACCAACTTGAAGAACAAAATTTGTTTCACAATAAGTTTTATTTCATGCCTCTACATATTTCAAGCACATGTGCTCGAAACATGTAGAGGCATGAAATAAAACTTATTGTGAAACAAATTTTGTGTATCAAGTTGGTTAAATACTGAGATACATAGGTACCGAATCATTCCCACAGGTGAAATGGCCGGGGCCTAGCATTAACCTTCCACTCACAATTAGCTCCGAGCTTACAGAACGAGTGGAGCTATACCTCTCTTCCCCCTTGGTTCCATCGTGTCGGGTTATTCATTGAATTTTACCTTTTTATTGTCTGTCGTCTCTCGACTCCCAGCACTATTGAGTGTGTTTATTCCAGAAACCTCTCAGCTATGCCTAACTAAATGGCACATTGTTCTTGGCTGTAGGGCATGATTGCAGTGGGATTTGTGGTTTGTATCGTATATTCTGGTCAAGTAGGAATCTTTGTTATCACGGAGTTCTAACAACACTTTCATGAATGTGGCTTCTTATGTCACTGTTAACTAATGAACGATAGTCTCTTGTATTCAACAGGGGCCGTTTTTCAATAGACAAGACTGTTCAACGAACTCCCTTTTGTTGCCTAACATGATGGTTCATCATCTTCTCGCTGACATCGCGCTATTTTTTGTGCTCTAATCCATTATTACGTTGTGTACTTGTAATTTATACCTCTCACCACTAAGTGAGAGAGAGAGACTAGCTCTTCCAGTCTTGTTATATGGCAGCGAAACTTGGACTATTAAAGTAATTGACGCCAGAAGAATAACAGCAGCAGAGATGAAATACGTGAGAAGAACAGGAGGATACAGTTGGGCAGATTACAAAACAAATGCACAAATTGCAAAGGAGTTAAAAATAACACCAATTTGGGACATATTGTTGGAATGCAAGAGAAACTGGATACAACATTTAAATAGAATGCCTCGAAATAGATTGTCCAGGGTAATGAAACACTCATCCCCAACAGACAGAAGGAATCATGGCAGACCTTTGAAGAGACTTCTGGATTTGTGAGACCGGAACGAGTCAACAAGTGACCCAACTCCATGACAGATATGATGATGATGTTGATGATGATGACCACTAAGTGAATAATTCAGTAACAACCAGATAACCGTAGTTCTTTATTAAATATAGGTCTAGGTACATTTAAACGAACAGTTACCTGGCGTTAGTCTATGTTAATCTACAGTCCATGACATTTTGGAGGAGAGTGTGGCTACCGAAATCTCGCTAACACTTCACCACACAACACAGCATTCATCCCTGAAGACCTGACTGTTTATTTCAGGCATTCGGAAGACTTATTGCGGCACACACTGTTGCTTGCGACATGGCACCACTACTGTACCTTTCCTTTCTGTGTGTTGCTGACATCTTTGACCCGTGTTCAGTGTGTCCTGGCAGAAAACTTTACCATTCTTCCATTGTCTCCTACTAGTCGGTGTGACAAACAATTGAGCTCTATGCAGTCTGCCATTTCATACGGTACGATCATGATCGTCGAGATTTAAGTAGGTTGACTTTGTCACGGATCGTAGCTTTCCCAATTAACCACCTTACAGTCGTCTACATGTGTTTAGTTATTTCATTCCAAAATTTATGTATTTGAAACGTACTTTTCTAGAGGAATCTGAGGTCACGTTTGTCAGTGATTGTAAGGAAACCCGTGTGGAGGAGTTTTTCTTCTGAAGCTAATGGTCGCTCGAATTGTCAAGAATTTTCCCAACTTCTGTGGTACCCGGAAATAAATTAACTTGTTTACGTTCCGTCATTATATATTGTTTAAAGCCAGTCGAATCCACCCCAGACCCTTATACTCTCTCTCACTAATTTAGGTTTTATTATTATTCTTTCAAGCATGTATATGCCTGTCTCCCAAAGGCATTTCTTTCCTTCATATTTGCAGATTACAGTTTTATGCGCACTCATTTTGACGCCATCCAGCCCCTTGTGTATGGAGAGTTATATAAAAAACACTATGTATTCCGTCTGACACAACCCTTCTCTATTATTTCCTCAAATTCTACATGTTTCGATCAATCCGATCATCATCAGGTGTTTATTGTACACAAAAATTTAAAACTCAAGGTAAAAATTTAAAATTTTCGAAATCTCACAAATAATGTAAAATACAAATTACAATATAATTGTAATTCTCGATGTTGTATAATTTAGTACAAACGGTGTGGTGAATAATTTAAAAATAGTTTTATAAGGTTTTAGGATACTCAAAAAACGTCTCGGTGTACCATCAGATTTAACGTTCAAACTTCTAAGTCCTACCTACAGGGTGCTTTTGTGTGTTTTGTGGATCTCACAACACACAGGAATTAGTTCACTCTTCAGCATTAAGTGACTGGTTTTTAAAACCGAGAAGAAGTGGTTTACTGCGCGGTACGAACTGAGTCTTTAAATAAAAGTCAGGTTAATCTTGGTTTTTGAACGGTTAATGTGAGGTTTCGCTGACGCACTGTTACCAACAGACCATTAAGTGTATTTTGCAAGGCGAATAATTCATTATCACTGTCTCTAGAGTTCACGATAAAAGTATTCATTCTCTCAAGACCACCCGGAGGACGCAGTCGTGGGCCGTACATTATGCCACACTTGTGTTTCTCGTTAAATTGCTTTTCCGTACCATGGACAGGTTGTTGCAGTAGAATAGCTAGTGGGTACTCAGCTGGACACCATTTGTGGCACCATGTAAACTAGCATCAACGGTAAACAATGATATAATTAGTGACATCATACCAAGTAGTGATACCTTACAGCCTGTCATAGATCTTCGCTTTCAACTCGTGACAGGTTGTAATACAAAAGCAAAGCACTGTATAAAGAGCATGCACTTACAGGAGCGCGTGCCTCTGCATGTGTCTGTAATAATAATAATAATAATAATAACATAAATATGAATTTTGGTTTAGGAAAATGTGCAAGAATATGTTTCAAAAGAGGTAGTGTTCAAAGCACAATGCATGTAGGAAGCACATTTGAGAATGACATTAAAGAACTGGACCCGAGAAAAGCATATAAGTATTGAGGCATAGAAGAGAGTTTTGACATACAGCATAAGAATGAGAAAGAAAACCTGAAGAAGGAATACTTGAGGAGACTGAGACTAGTTTTAAGCACAGAATTAAGTACACAGAATAAAATTCAAGCAATTGGATCATTGGCAGTACCAGTACTTAGATACCGTTTTGGAATAATTAACTGGCACCAAGAAGAACTGCAAAAACTAGACCGGAAAACAAGGAAACTACTTATCATTCATGGACAGCATCACCCAAAAGCAGATGTAGGTAGCTTTTATGTTCCCAGAAAACAAGGAGGAGGGGGTTTGATGCATTTAGAAGCAGCCCATGCAGTAGAAATTACAAAATTAGTGGAATATGTAGACAGGAAGGAAGACCCACTAATACAGGTTGTCAGAACACACCAACACAACGCCGACTCAACAGTGTTACAGACAGCTAGATGCCTGAAGACCGAAGTACAGAAAGAAAGAAGAAAGATGAAGGAGAGCATAGCGGAGAAAACAAAAGAAAGATGGCAAGACAAGAGGATGCATGGACAATTGCCACATAACTTAGACGAAAAGCTGGTGGACATTGAACAGTCATATCGCTGGCTAAAATTTGGTGTCATCAAGGGAGAAACAGAAAGTACAATAGTGGCAGCTCAAGACCAAGCAATTAGTACAAACTATTTTAAGAATAAAATTTTGAAGGAAGGAATTGAGAGTAAATGCCGGTTATGTAAGCAACATGAAGAAACTATTGACCACTTAACCTCAGGATGTCCAATTCTGGAAAAGAACGTATATTTAATGAGACACGATAAAGTTTGTACACATCTGCACTACTCAATATGCAAAGCCTTAAGCATTGAAACCACAGACAAATGGTAAGCACACATGCCCAAGCCAGTGTGTGAAGAGGGAGATGTCACAGTGTTGTGGAATCAATTAGTATATACAGACAGAGAAGTTATATCAAATAGGCCAGATATAATAATTAAAAACCATAAAGAGAAAACATGCACACTGATAGATGTGGCAATACCTGCAGACAGAAATGTTGTGCAAATGGAAGCGGAAAAGTAGCTAAAATACAAGAGTTTGTGTTTAGAGATACAGCAAATGTGGAATCTGAAGTGTACGATTGTACCAGTAATAATTGGAGCCACTGGAATAGTAACGAGAAGCTTAAAGAAAAATTTGGAAACTGTACCAGGAAAACATTCGATAGATTCACTACAAAAGACAGCTATACTTGGAACATCACACATAATACGGGAAGTACTGCAGTGTGAAGCTTGAAACCTGAGCGGTGGGGATCACCGCTGGTTCAAGAGAAGTTCCAGGAAGAAAAGGCCTGTGACCAGAGACATCCACATCGTATAATAATAATAAACTGCAATTGGGTTTTCACCCGGTGGCAGTGGTTATTTTACATGTATATAAAATATGAAAGTGATTACTAATAAATTTAAGTCGGGAGGGCTACGTGAGAAGCATGTAGTGGCAACTTGGAATCTTGGGAACCATCTCAGCATTTGCTTATAAATACAAGGAAAACAAGAAAAACCTGTGTCGAAGAGGCCAGTCGCAGGACCTTCCGAATATTGACTTCTAGCCAGCAGTCTGGCATCTAAAGTAAAAAAACAGCAATACACACATAGTACAGCAAATATACATAAGATGACAACAGTACACACAAGACATCGTAAAATGCAACATGTGCAGAAGGTAAACAACACCAAGGTAATAAAGTACTGTATACAGTTCCCAGTATTTTTTCCCACACATACTGTACTCGCGCTTTCACCCCAGCCCTTCACTTCTCACCACTTTACTACTCATATAAAGTCTCGTTTTTACCCCCTTCAATACACTGCACTTCACTTCACTTCATTTCATTTCGCTTCACTACGCTTTTAGATGATTTTCACTTCATTTTACTTCGCTTATCTACACTTACAGACATCTTTTACTCATTTCATTTCATTAAATTGTCTCTGATGGTTCGAGTTATTGCATTCTACTTCATATTGTAGTAGAACATTCTGCTTCTGTCTTTCAACGGTATGTTGTATCAACATTTAGACTGATACTGACCTACACTATTGTTATAATTATGGTGGTGGTGGCGGTGGTGGTAATGGTGTTGGTGGTGGTGGTAATGGTGGTGGTGGTGGTGGTGATGGTGCCGGTGGTGGTGGTGGCCGTGGTGGCCGTGGCGGTAGCGGCGGCGGCGGCGGCGGCGAAAAATTATCCGAGGAAAAACTCTCCAAAATATGTTTAATTTTCATCTCTTAGAAAGACTGAGCAACCATTCCATGTCTATATCTTAAGTATTTGACACCTAAAATTAAATTAAATAGGCCACGAATATCCTCTCGCGTCGTTCGAAACTCGCCATTCATAACCGGTTTATAATTTTAATTTGACGCTTTTTCCTCTAGAGACGAAAAAGTTTTTCCGAGAAAAATCAACACTTCCGCAGTCATTATTGTTATATAAAACGCTGAAGTTGCTATAAAACCGTCAAATTTCCCAACAGGTAGAATTCACTCTGAGTTCCAGTTTCAGATGCCATCGGTCCAAAGAGTGGGACAATCCTCTTGTGGGCCGTGCAAATTGCATTTGCCTGATTCTTATCGGATTTATTGAACAGCAGGTGGTTTTAAATGATTCTCCTTACAGACGAAACTCTTAATTTTAGGCGATAAGCCAGCAGAGTGTCTCATTTATCTTAATCGACTTTACGCAAAACTTTATTTGATTTATAAACAAGACAGGCAGTGTACGTGTAAAGGTAATAGTGAGGCACATTCTCGTAACATTTGTTACCGGCAAGCAGTATTACATATTGCGTGTGTCTGTATCCTCAGTTACCCAGCATGCAATGCACATGCACCATACTGTAATGTCATCTTGGCCCGTCTGGCTGTACCGTATTCTTCCACGTTATTTCTTAAATGGTACGACTTTCGGAGAAAGTTGCCGAACATAAAATGCGTGTTTTGATTTTCTCTATAACTTTCGCCAGGAAATGTCTTACTCTAATAATAATAATAATAATAATAATAATAATAATTGAGCGAGATATTATCAAACAGTTTATTATCCAACAAAAGCACTTTGTGATACAAAAACTTCTACATTTCATATTTGTGTGACCGTGCATCATTGGTACAATAATTTAAACAAATAAATAGATGCAACAATAACAATTTATTAATAATTTCAATCAGTTCAACATGTTTCGGCCGATAATTTCGCCCATCCTCAGGAGCATTAGACTGTGTTTACAGCTTGTGGTATAAAGCACCGGCGATGCTGCCTGCTGTCAGCATTGCCGGTGCTTTATACCACAAGCTGTAAACACAGTCTAATGCTCCTGAGGGTGGGCGAAATTATCGCCCGAAACATGTTGAACTGATTGAAATTATTAATAAATTGTTATTGTTGCATCTAGTTGGTTGTTTACATTAAACTTCTACGTGTTTTAAGACAAAGTGCATTTCTCGGATAATATACTGATTTTGAGAATATGCACGGTATGAGTAACATAAAATTGTCAAACATGCAAAGTACCCATTATTCTCGTTTTATTTTAACGGAACTTGAATTTTATCAACATATTTTCGAAAAACAATAAAATATCAAATTTAATGAAAATCCTCCCAGTGGAAGCGGAGTTGTTCCATGCTGACTGACAGACGGACAGACAGACATGACAAAGCTAATAGTCGCTATTCGCAATTTTGCGAACTATATAAAAATAATAGTCTTGATTTTTCAAACATGATCTCCAATCGTGTATCACCTCCACCAATTTAAACAGAAGGGGTTTTTTTTGGTGTGTTTTGTTTAATTTCGTGAGCACATTGAGTTTGTCATATTCGTCTGCTCTTAAATTTACCTCTCATGACAGGTAAAGTTAAAGTAATTATATATTTGATGTTTAAAGTACATAGATCGAAAGGTGACATTTCAGTTTTACCCTAGCTATGCAAGAAAACGAGGCATTATAAATCATTTTGAACATCATTTATTATACGTTGGTTACATCGAACAAGGCCACACAAATATTTTTGTTGATAATAAAGTGAATACTTGGTACTCTGTGTACGTATTTATAGGTACTGTTGTAGATAACGGAATTCAAACGTAGCTTTAACTTAAAACATGCTTTGCAGAACCGCCTGTTGTGAATAAATATTTTTGTTGCTATACTTTTTTCCCTTTGATTTCCTCAGCACTTCATTCTTTATTTTCCAAAACTGTCTTCTTCCTCAGTCCGAATCACAAATTTATATTAAATACATCTTCGAAGTTTTTGATATTTTCAAGTGACACTGGTTCGGGTGATCTTGTGCGAAATTCTTAATTTCATAAATCGGAGAACTTCAAATAGCTAACCTCTGTTCCCGCGGATTTAGTGCTAAGAATGGTGACGTGTTGCTTGTGCACACACCATGAACAAACCATTTACAGCTCCACGTGTTCTAAACTTCGGCAGTTGATGTAGGTCTGCAGTTTGCAGTAGTCGTGTTACTAACGAAGTATGTCAGGGGCGTGAATTTTCTTTCGTTGGGCCAGGCTGCCCCTCAGCTGTCGGAGGGGTGGTATTCTCTAACCATCCACACACCTAGGACCCTAGAACCCTCTTCCCTCATGTTTCGCGTTGTTGGTGGTTCTGTCCTGCCTGACCACACATTCCGGTTTCTTACCGTTCGGCAGTTCCAACCCCTCAATATGCCTCCCACCAACTCAATTAATAAATTCCATTTTCAGTTCCCGCTACTGGGTAGACTCAATAAGTGTAATTAATTACTACGAGATTCTTTTATCTTCTAGAGAATCAAATAACTTTTCAAACACGTGTTTGGTTTGGATCCAAACACCCATAGCCCTAAACTATCCCCTAACGAAAAAAAACCTGAACGAAGCAAATATGGCCCGATAAATCCAAATGGTAACGCAGGCATCTGTTTCATTCACCCTTCATACCTCAGTCTAGTGCAGTTCTACATACCGGTGATGATATCAGCGCAGTTTATTAATTCAGTCACCTTCTGTTGGCACATCACGTTGTGAAGGCAGTAGTTCAGCTACGCACATGCATGGACTTAACCGCAAAATGGAGTGTCCAGCTCTTCCTTGTCTTTAGAGAAATGTCCTCGAGCAATTGGTCCAACAGCAATACTCCTCCATCAATCATTTTATAAAGAGCATTCTTCTAGCATGCATTCAGTCAGAAACAGTCCTCCAGCTATCAGTTCAACAGCAACAGACCTCGTACAATCAGTCCAACAACAAGAGTCCTCCAACTTTCTGTCCAGGAGCAACAGTCCTCCTGCAATCAGTCCAACAGAAATACTCCTACAGCATTCAATCCAACATCAACAGTCCTACACAAATCAGTGAACATCAACAATCCTTCATCAATCAGTTCAACAGCAACAATCCTTCAGCAGTCATTCCATACGAGTGCTCATTTCACATACGTGTTCTGTCACTTCAGCGCCGTGTTATTGTAGTTTCACCATCATTAGCCTAGTTTTCTGGCCATTATGCCTACCGGTCCGCATTCATTTCTGTCTTTTTTCGTTATTCAAGTTGCCAGTTCAATGGAAATCGTTACCTACTTGTATTTACTGCATTCCCCAAGTTACACAAGTGGTGACTGCTTGAAGCAAATCAACATGCTTGGAAAGAATTGAACATTTCCTTCGTTACAACCAAGAGAAAATTCTGTGGATAATGGATGTTTTTTGTGTAACAATTTTCTCCGGTTGAATCTCCATTAATGCTACGGATATTGTATTTCAGGTTGATATAAAACTTAACAGCGCCAGGAAGATGGATGGGATGAACTGCCTTTGAATTGGAGTAAGTTATAATCTTTTAGTTTTTCTGAAATTTCATTTGTAGTGTGAGCACTTGAACCTGATATTGTTTATTGGAAGAGATAAATTGATAATATTCCAAGGATTATAGTGAATAATTTATATTTAACTTACCGAACTGTTCCCCTTCGGGGGCGTTATATGTACGTAGCTGAAACTTTATGAATGCAGTAGCATCGACGTCTTCATTTATTTTCAACCCCCAAAGGCTATCAATTATTTAGAAGTTTTTATCTTAATTCAGTTATAATTACAAACAATTAGTCGGTTTTGCTTCCCTAGCTGCCTTTCCAAATGTGTGTTTCATAGAATCGAATTTAGTCAGTCTCTAGCCCCCCAAAAAAAAGACACTTCGCCTCACCACGATATCACGGAAAAACTGTAATTTCAATAGTCTTCTTGATCATATACTGCTTTTGAAACAGTTCGTAAACACGGGGGGACCGCGGTAGCTGTGCCGCGCTGGTTCGATCCCAGCTAGTGTCAGTGGAATTTTTCATTGACATAAATCCTTCTGATCGCACTACGGCCCTGGAGTCGACTCAGCCTCTAACAGAAATGAGTACCAGGAGCATTTCCTGGGGGTAAAGGCGGCCGGTGCGTAAGACTGAGAACCTTACCACCATCCTGTCCCGTTGTCATGAAATTTGGGAACCTTAACTTCCTGAAACCCAATGGACCACTCCAGGCCTGTAACGGGACTGCTTAAAACGGACGCTCTTAATGTATAACAACAAGGAAATAATCATGAAGGAAGACCTTGCTACTAGATGTTTATGGATGTCAAACTTCCCTATATGAAATACCTCTCATTTCCTATTATATAGGGTCACCGATATAGGGGGAATGGGTCTCGGTAGAATGTTTCTACGGCAGAAAACTTTGTTTTTGGCCGTAGAAACTCTCGTGTATTTCAAACGCTAATAAATATAGTGATTAGGTGGCCACGGCTGTTGAAGTCGTAGGAGGCTATACCGTTGCTTAGATATATTTAAGTAAAATTACTCGTTATTCAGGTACATATTCTTTCCCAATGAATATTTTAGTATAGACCTATAGTAAATAAAAATAATGTTCACCAAAAAAATTAAACAATTTATTGTCCAACTAATACACAATATATAATTTGTAGATACAATTATAAGTATAAAATATTTAAAAGTGCTCCAACATGTTTCGGATCACAGAGGATCCATCATCAGGGAGCCTTGTACAGTGCTTGGTTAAAAATTACGAGAATTATTCTATCGTGTCCGTTGACATGGACAAGGTCGGTGTTATGGCAGAATATTCTGACCCGTTGTGTTTGTGTGTAGTTCACTGTATAGGAAGGCCTTTCCTTTTCCTATGCCTTCATATACAGTGAACTACACACACGCACAACGGGTCAGAATATGCTGCCATAACACCGACCTTGTCCATGTCAACGGACACGATAGAATCATTCTTGTATTTTTTAGTCAAGCGCAGTACAAGGCTCCCTGATGATGGATCCTCTGTGATCCGAAACATTTTGGAGCCCTTTTAAATATTTTATAATTTTAATTGTATCTACAAATTATATATTGTGCATTAGTTAGATAATAAAGTGTTTAATTGTCATTGATGCACGGTGCAAACATGAAGATAGTTCACCAAAAAGTTAAAGTTTACTCTATATACTGAAAATAGTGCTTGTAAATTGCGTAACCTGTTGTTTTCTGTGATGTTCACAGTGGGAAACTACAGATGCGTTAAGGTACGGTAAAACAGGCCTCAAAACTGCATTTGAATGTTAAGCGTCATTAGAAATAATAAGCCATCGAATAAGTTTTGGATCGAACCTGTTGTTTAGGAAGTGCTGCAATTTTTAGATTTGCGTTCTTCAAGGAAATTACGGAGAGTATAGAGATTATTCTTTACCGACACGTCCAGGCAACCTATCCATCCCACCCTTCTTAGATTTTTTAACCTTTGTTAAAAAGTCCCGAAACGTCGGTAAAGAATTGCCACTGTAGGTTGTGTAATTACCCAGAAGAAGGCAGATCTCATCTACACGCGGCGGAAGCGTGAAATTATTCTGAAATTTTGTTCGGCTGGAAATAAATTGTTTTGGTGTCAACTCCAGGTTTCATACGAACGTACGAGTAATAACTTGGTCTGATCCGCTGGTTAAGGTTGAAGAGAATGTAATAGTCCATAAACAGATGATTTTATAACGTCTTAAACGTAAATCTGACAGGAGAACTTTGACATAACGTCAGTGGTCCTGGGGAGAAAGTTCTGTTTAGTCTGTTAGATTCTGTTACCTCAAAACGGAAACGAGCTGATTAAGTAAGCCAACAGTTTTTTTTTTAAATATTGACCTTTACGTTGGCACGTTTATTGTGTGTTTTACAACAGTGTAAATTTTGCACCTCCTGTTAAATATACGTTCTTTGATGTTTCACATGCCAATTACCTGGACGATCATTTATTGCAGAAATTAATCTGCTGTTTAGAGGATAATTCAAACACTGATAATATCAAAAGTTGTTTCCCTCTTATTTCATTGGTATTTAAACGTAAAGGTAAAGCAGTCCCGTTAGAGGCCTGGAGTGACCCAGAGAGTTCCAGGAAGTTAACGTTCCCAGATTTCATGACAACGGCTCAAACTTACGCACCGGCCGCCTTTACACCCAGAAAATGCTTCTGGTACTCATTTCTGTTAGAGGCTGAGTCGACCGCAGGGCCATAGCGCGATCGGAAGGATTTTACATCAATGAAAAATTCCAGTGACACCAGCTGGGATCGAACCAGCGACCTTTCGATTTGTAGCACAGCACCTTAGCCACTGTGCCACCGCGGCCCCAATTTCATTAGTATTTAAAATGTCAAATTATATTCCACATAATATTTTTTCTTTTATTTAGGCACCTACAAACTTACGTGTTTTGTTGTGTAGACTTCCACCGTTTTTTGGAAGAAATATGTTTTATAGAAAATGGATTACTTTGGAATTTATATTCGTATTCAAAACAATGTTTTTGAAGTGTGAGTAAATTACGACTCGTTGAGTTTAAATTTCACGAAAGACGTGCTTTCTCAGCAAATTTATGCTAAGTACTCCTAGGCCAAATTCCTTGAAAACCCGGAGAACGGTTTAGTAGCTGATAGTACTGTACGTGGCAGTCGTAATGCACGTGCTGGACGTAGAGTTTCTCGTCGATAGAGTTATAAGGAACTGCACTTCACGCAAGGTGGGGCATCACCACATTTTGAGCTTCCTGTTCATGTATGGCCTTGAAATCAGTCTTCCTGATCTGTCGATTGGGCGTGGAGGAAAAAAGAATTGCCACCGCGACGTCTGGATTTTATTTTATGTCTTTTCTTCTTGTCGGTTTGGGCCAATCAAGTAGTCAGCCGATCAAATCCAAGAGCACTTGATAATTTTAAAACTATAATAAACCAACTAGTTGCACACAATGTATTTCACTTCGTAAAATCACACTTTAAAACACATTAAAAATCATTATTACCTCCTACATGTTTCGATCCCAATGGATCATCATCAGGGAGTTGGAGTGCCTATATATGAAGTTATTGGGTTCTTCTTATTTACGATGTGATGTGAACAGTGTTGTGGCAGCATGAAGTGATAGTGTACGTTATGTTGTGCTGGGTTGATCTAGTCGTTGTCTGCCCTGTGCTGCCCTGCCCAGCACTATAGTTTTAAAATTGACAATATTGCACGGTGATAAAAAATGAAAGTAACACTTGATAAATTAGAACGTAAAATTCGAGATACTTTGCCTGTGTACCTCATAACTTTTTAAGGAAAAGTGTTGCGTCTGTGAGTTCCAGATTGCAAACGTGTGTGAACACAATGCTGGAGCATGTGTTCAAGTATGGCACTTAATGGTAGTGTGGACATTAAAATTTTGTAACAGTTGTAACCACGAGTGTATGGTGTATTTTTAAAGGGACACAACTACGTAGCTTTTTGTGTGGAGTTCACAATCACGCTATAGGTCACAAACGGACAGACTTGGTCTCTTCTTAGGCGTTATTTTATTTCGTAAAGAATTCCTCGTGGAGTATTTCTTTATTTTTATTTTGTATATTTAACAGAAGTGTCATTAATAAATGTTAACATCCATGACGTCTGCGTCCTTTCAAAACCCAGACGTATATTTATCAAATGCATGTGCACGTACTGTACAAAACAAGAAAAAAAATTAAATGACAGATGCACAAGCTGAGATGCATAACTGCATTGCAGACGTTTCGTGTTCATGTAATCTCAGAGTTGCAGTATCCCATAAATCACATTGCAGGTTACCACTTGCGAATGAACTTTATGGAATGTTGTCGGATAAATTTTCGTCATTACTTACAGCCTGCTTTCGGTTATGAGAAAGTTGGTGATGCAAAGTGTCACAGTGTTTTTTTCCCATGGTGCATCAGCTTTAAGAATCCCCGCGTGGGCTTATGAATCAAGGTTCTTGACATTAAGTGACGAGGGTGGGGAACTGTCTCCAAGGTGTCTCTAACAGTTGTTTCGTGTAGACCCTGCAGTTTGTACTAAACTGCTTTGAGTCTTCTTTTAGGCGTTTTTAAGGAAAAGTACACAAAATGGTATATGATATGTTCGTCTGTTTTTCTGGACAGTTTAGAATAGTTGATATTACAGGCAGTATTCTGGGAAAATGCCTTCTCGAGATGATTTCTCTAGAACGTTTGCGAATCAACTGTAGAAACTGTTTAACGTGTAATCACTGATTATTACATACTGTTAAATGTCGCGAGCAGGGATAGAAAAGGTCGTAGCCTGTTTTGAGGTACTGTACGGGCACTTCTAATCACTCGTCCAGAGGGGTTCTACCGAGTGGGGTGTGTCCTATGAGTGTGATCGTGAAGCCCCTCAAGGGGAGCCTATGACCCGGAATCGGGTCGAAGCGCCACGTGGGGAGGGGAAATACAGGTATTTATATTAAGTGGCTCAAAAACTCGTGGCAGATCTTAAATATGATCGAAGGTACTCCAGCCGAGATTTAAGCAGGGTGCCTCCAGATTATGAGTCGAGTTCTTGACCACTCTGATAGGCCGCACCATCCGAGTCAAGTGAGTTTGTTTTGATGAACTTAATATTGCGATGAGAGTGATGACTCCATTTTGGAAGTCGGATGGACCACAATCAGCTCAACATGATCCGCTCCTAGAGTATCATAATTATGTCCTACTAACAACATATGTGTATCTCTCCAACATCACGTTCGTAACAGTTTATTTTACAAGACTTCCTGAGATAAAATGATTGGCAACAGGAATGGGTTTCTCTTCTCTACCAGCATTTAAATCCTGCTCTCCTATCTCCGAACTCAGAGCTAAGAGAAAGCCATGGATTCATTTCTGTTTAAAAACACACAACTTCCTGGTACATAGACGATTGTTTGGTGAATGATTTATTAACCATGTTTGGTACGGTTAGAGATGCACAAAATCTGAGAGCGCCCTTTTCCTTTTAGAGCCCTATAAATTGCTATGTGCTTGTTGTTACGGTCTTCATTTTTTTTCTCTTGTTATCTCAGTCGTTTTGAATTATTGCAGAAGATGCGATGCTGCATGATGCGTGATATAGGAGGCTTAAGCCTTCATATTTAAATCCTTGTGTCGTGTAGCAGTGGCGGCTCGTTGCGTGAGAGAAAATAAGGCAAGATGTTGCGAGGAAGAAAAAAATATTAAAGGAAATATTACTTTATCTGAAGAATGATGTGGACAGCCTTGATAAAATGACGTACTGCAGTCTCATTATATTTGACTAGTGACAATACGCTTGCATGTAACACCGCTCTTTTTCTTTTGATGGATACATCACAGAGCAGCGACATATAGGCCTGCATGTACAGTTTTAGGTTATAAAAGTAAGGGATTTTACGGTGGAAAAAGGAGCAGTCTGATGATAAAAGACGTCGAGACACCTGGGCTGCGAAATCCTTGTCACTAAGCAAGGGGACGAACTACCCTCCGAAAACCCTATCACAATCCCACACGAGGCTTCCTATCTTTTCTCGCCCTCGCGAAAAGAGACGAAGACAGAGAGAGAGAGAAAGAGAGAGTTGTTTCTCCGCGCTTCTTTTTTTCAGACTCTGTCGATTAAGTGGTTAATTCTTTGTATCCCTTTGTGACAGGACAGCTTAATAATATGGCTGGCAGAAGTTTCTTATTATTCGCAGTATCTACAATACAATACATCTCTGATGTCTGATAACTACTCCTTTTAATATTTCCAATGCTGTTACACTAAAACAATCTGTGTGGTTTGAAACCCTTTGACTGTCGTGTCGCAGAAAAGTAAAAACGACTTATCTGGCTGCTTTACCACTAACTTTAAGTACTCAGAGAAATAACAGCTCCGTGGCCATCAATCGACTTTAAGCTGTGTCACTTTAGAATTTGCTAAGTAATTCAGTAAGGGTTGGACAGCCTATTGACCCGAGCTGTGACACCACTTTACCCTACATACCGCCACAACAAGGCTCAAGCACGTAGCCATTCCCGCTGTGGCATTAACTGGCATCTGAATTGGCGGTTTGTCTGTTTTTTGGGGTTCTAGTACGGGGTTTCGGTAGCCCATTGCACGTTTATAGTAATTTTTAGTCGTAAAAATACCTGAAGATATGTGGTCAGCTGGAAGCCTTGGCGGAGAATAATATTGTATGTCATCTTAAATTAAATAGGGCGTGAGGGTGTTAACGGGATTCGTTTGGCTCAGGGTAGTATTGGTGACGTCCGTTGTGGATTAGGTATTTCGTTTTGTTCCAATAATTTTTAAGCAACTCTCTGTGCCCTTATAGGTAGATAATTTGACGTAGAATGCAGGGTTGCAAAGATAACCGTGTAAGTTCCCTGTTGCAATAAAATTATTATTGTCACAATCTGCAGACCAATTGAAGGGCCCACGAAAAATTTTACGATGCGTGCCGGATGATTTTTCTCCTTTTCTTAAGGTACCTTAAGTCAGAAAAACTCACCCGCATCTAGCGACGAAATGGAAACTGAGACGGACTTACTTACGCGTCCCTATACCATCTTAATGGCCTGAAGCATACAAACAGGACCTTACTGATTTCATGAAAGACAAGGCTGCAATACAACAATGAATTAAATTCTTAAAGGAGTCATCACTTATATTCAAATTTTAGCCACGAGTCGGATTTTAGCTCCATCATCCAAGCTCTTACCATTATCTGACGGCTTGTAGGTAAAATAAATGTATTTATTATAAGGAAGTGTGCGTGGAACGCGGAAGAGTTGACAATTCTCTTTCTTTTGTTTTTAGTAGAGTGAAAGAGGAATGTGGACACAAAGGGACCCACGTTGCTGCAACTCGGAGCCCAAGATGAACAGTGAATATTGCTTAGGTCTCTCGTGCTACATTACAGGAATGTAACAGCTACGTTAAATAACGAAGAATTTCATACCGATGTTGACACAGATTTGTATAAGTGAAGAATAAAAACCAACTAGATGCCACTTACTATTTTATTGTACTTCTTATAGGCAGCCCAGACACTACTCCAGCCTAACCGCACCTAACCTCCAACATACAGCAAACCAAGAACGAAAAGACCAATGTGGTAATCAACATCATAGTCGCGAGCTCCTGATGATGGGCATAGTAGTGCCCGAAACATGTTGAGCCTATAAGAAGTACAATAAAATAATA
>Ga0123352_10003386_pt1 | contig 23025 bp, 12 predicted proteins | sample TergutLab28metaG_FD_89700 | JGI IMG/M metagenome (GOLD analysis project Ga0123352, IMG submission 89700) | Labiotermes labralis P1 segment gut microbial communities from Petit-Saut dam, French Guiana - Lab288 P1 | ecosystem: Host-associated > Arthropoda: Insects > Digestive system > Gut ...
TCTTTCTCCCCCCCCACAATATAGTGTTTTTTGCCCTGGAGGGGCGTACCGGGGGGGGGGTTTGCCCCCCCCCCCCCGAAATTCCGAAGGCCTTCCAAAATCGTGCCAAACTCAACCCGATTGTGAAAACTGTTAAAAAATTGCTGAATTTAGCACCCCAACACCCGAAGATGTTCGGAAAAAAGGCAGTAAAATTCTAAAACTACCTAGGTTCGCAATTGTTTTACATTAGCAATGACAAATAAATTGGTTGTCTTCATAAATAGTCTTAAAGTACCACAAATTAAGAAGATTTTACTATATGAAATTAAATTTCTTGTACCAAATTACAGCTGCCTCCAGAACCCCTGACTAGGGGGCTACCGCCCCCAGATCCCCTTTCTCTCTGTCCTCAACTGGATTTGTTGAACCCCCCCCCCGGCCAAAATTCGTGGGTACGCCACTGTATCGCTGTAACTCGGTTTTACTGCTGTTGGAATATCATCATTAAATACATACGGAATCGATATTCTTTTTGTAATCTTAAACAGGAGGGCGTAAATGAGAATGGGCATGCGAAGGACGAAAGTATCTCATGTTGATGGCAGTGAGTTGTGCAGCCCTGTTGTATAAAGTTACTCTACTGCATTGCGTGTCATCCTGCAGGGGTTTACCGATGATTTCATGCACGCTTGTGTGATTAAGACGACTGAACGTCTGTTGTGTAACATAGCTGTCAATAGCGTTCGGGAGAACGTTGTCATTTCATTCTTACATCTAAATCCTCAGTTCTCAGGACTATGAAGACGATGTTCCACTTTCTTTGTTTGCAGCTGCCTGCATGGTCCTATATTTTTAACACCACACGTCATATAGTGTAGGCCGGGTAGCTCAGTCGGTATAGTGACTGAGTTACGGTCTGGGCGGTCCGGGATCGAATCCCGGTGGGGACGAGATTTTCCGCCCGTCCAGACCGACCCTGGGGCCCACCGAGCCTTCTGTATAATGGGTACCGGGTCTTTCTCGGGGGTAAAGTGCGGCCGGGGCGTGCCGCTTACCACTCATCCACTTCTAGTGCCGCGGTCATGGAAGAGTAGAGCTATACCTCTACCCACCCTCTGGACCACACCGGGCCTGTAACGGGAACACTTTACCTTTACCTTTACATGTCATATAAGGCAGTGTTTTGCAGCTGGCAACTTGTTTCTTGTTAGCAACCACACGGTTGTGCTGAACATTACATTTTAATGAATGCGTAGTATATGTTGAACATCCTGTAGCAACTACACAAGCTGTGGTGAATATTACTATGTTTCAACCACAGTTTGTGTTGAACATTACAACGCTTTTGCTACTATAACATTTGTGTTAAACATTGCTACATTTTAATTACTGCTAAGTTCTTGTTGAACATTGCTACATTTTAGCTACTGCAAAGTTCATTTTCGACATTACTGCGTTTTAGCTAGTACGAAGTTCGTGTTGAACTTAATACATATTAGCTACTACTGTGTTGAACATTACTACATTTTAGCTACTACAAAATTAGTGTTCGACATTACTTCATAGGTACTAAAAATTCGTGTTCGACATTACTACATTTTAGCTATTGCCTAGTTTGTGTTGAACATTGCTACATTTTAGCTACTACATAGTTCGTGTTCGACATTTATATATTTTATGTACTACGAAGTTCGTGTCGAACATTGCTAGACTGCGTTTGAAATGTGATGGCACACGCGCAGAAACCAGATTTCGTCTCTCGGCGAAACGGACGAGTCCATTTAAATCGGCGGGGGCGTCAGTTCAGTCGACAACTGGCAGCCGAGGTTTGCGCATCAGCGGTAGTAATGCTGGATACACCATGTTCCGAGGTATTGTGGAGGGTACTGGCTACCCACTCCATTCGCCAGTTTTCCTTTCACTTCCCCTCCCGTGCGTCACCGTGTGTCATCACATTTCAACTGGACTCTACATTTTAGCTACGACACAGTTTATGTTGAACATACTATAGTAACTACACGGTTTGTGGTGTATATTACTACATTTGAACCATAGTTTGTTTTTAGCATTACATTTTGGCCACTACGCGGTTTTTGCCAATCAGTAGTACATATTAGCAACTATTCAATTTATCTCAATATGATTCACCCCCCTTATGTTTGCAGTACAATTAAAAGTACAAAATAATAACTTTTGAAGACATACCAGCTCACACTTTTTATAATCTCTATATATATCTCTATATATTACTGAGTCTGCATATATCTGTATGTTGTGTTTTGTATGACATTAGATTGTTAAGTTCGAGATATCAAACCCATACAGCTGTGAATTTTTCCTTTCTATTTTCGTAATCAACCGTATGAATACTTTATATTTTAGCCATCCCATGTAGCTGACTTGCTTGATAAATAAACATTTATGTTCAGACTGAATTTTTTGTACTTTTAGTTGTATCGAATTTGTGCTGCACTTTAGTGCACTTTATGTCTGAGGACGTCAATAAGTAAGTCAGTTGTGTTTATGATTCTTTCTGTTATATGCCGACGCAGAGTTTCTGATAGCACAAAATCATTTTGTATGCCTCCTCGCAAAACTTTATTTAACGTGCGTGGATGATTGTGGCGTATATTTTAATATAACCTGATGGTTTTAAGTTTTACATTTTCAGTAATCGTATTTATACGTGCTGGTAATAGTACTATGTGCATTGTACAGTTTTGGAGAGGTAGGCCACCAGCCTCAGAATATGCCGTGATTCAATAACGGTTGAGAACGACTGGTTTGCGATCTGCCTGGCACAGATCATTTCTTTTATAATCATCTGGAATCGGTACTGTAGAAGTTTCTTTACGTATCGTTCATTAATCGGGTGATAAATAAATAGAGAAGTGTTGTATATCAGTGGCGTACCGAGGGGGGAGTTGGGGGGTTCAACACCCCCTCCCGAAATTCCGAAAGCCCTCCAAAATCGTGCCAAACTCAACAGGATTGTGAAAACCGTTAAACATTACTGAATTTAGAACGCCGACACCCCAAGATATTCGGAAAAAAGGCAGTAAAATTCTAAAACTACTTAGGTTCTCTATTATTTTACATTAGCAATTACAAATAAATTGGCTGTCATCATAAATAGTCTTATATAAAGTACCAAAAATTAAGAAAATTTTACTATACGAAATGAAATTTCTTGTACCAAATTTCAGCTGCCTCCAAAACCCCTGACTAGGGGGCTACCGCCCCCCAGATCCCTTTTCTCTCTGTCCTCTGTCTTCAACTGAATTTTTGAACCCCCCGAACAAAATTCCTGGATACGCCACTGTCGTATGTATATTCGAAGTTTTAGGGGCGGGCTTTTTTTCCAACTTCACGTGGGATTGAAAGGTATCAGAATAGGGCCTTTCTTCTCTTCGTGTATTTTTCTACATCTTTTTCCATGGCAAATATTCCTTTCTGCCTGACCCATTCTCGCATTTGTACTTTGGTGTGACGTGCAATCTTCTTTGTTTAATTAATGATATCTCCCACTGAGGTTTGTGGCCTCATCTCAGATACCGAACCTGCTGTTTGCCTGCTGTGATGTTCAGTGAGAAGAAATGATTTTGTCTGACAGGCTTCGCATAGTGGGTACCCTGTCTTTCTACATGAAGATAAGAACAAAATTAGTCTGACAAATTTCATGCTTATGTTTATATTCGTATTTTATATCTGGTTATCGAGTGTCCCAAGAACATTGTTCGACTGCGTTTGAAATGTGATGGCACACGCGCAGAAACCACATTTCGTCTTTCGGCGAAACGGACGAGTCCATTTAAAGCGGCGGGGGTGTCAGTTCGGTCGACTACTGGCAACCGAGGTGTGCTCATCGGCGGTAGTAATGCTGGATACACCAAGTTCCGAGGTAGTGTGAAGGGTACTGGCTACCCACTCCATTCGCCAGTTTTCCCTTCACTTCCCCTCCCGTGCGTCACTGTGTGCCATCACATTTCAACTGGACTCTACTTAAAGACATATGAATTACTGTAACTCTTACTGCTCTGTTTTTACGTAACTTTCTGTCATTGGCCAAGCACCGGGTAAGGGGCGGAGCCCTCACCATACGTGTAAACACCGAGGATTTTTTAATGATCAGTGTTGTCGCACGCCTCAGAGACAGGTAGAGGTGGAGGAGTGTTTCGTTTGACGACACTTTGTATTTGTAAGGTAATATAGCGTCGGTGGTAGATAAATGAAATATGAACGTGGAGCGTATGTGGAATGATAGGTCGAACCCGGCCCTCCGTGGTGAGAGGCCGATAACCAGCCGCCTGAGCCAGGAGACGACCAGGAAGAGGTGAAAGATGAGTGCGGAGCAATGGTGCGATGAACATTTTCAGGGTAAAGCCGAAGGAACTAGGAGACAAAACTGTGCTGCTACTAGACCCACCACGAATCTCACATGACGTCAGTCAGGGTTGAAGGTCATGCTCCGGTGTGTGATGTTACTCAGGGTTGAAGGTCATACTCCGGTGTGAGAAGCCCAGTGCACTATAGGGCTTATACTGTGCATGTAAAGGGACTGTGTGTTATCTGACAGCTATCGATATGAAACTATCGATAGCTGTCAACTGGGGTTTATTTACACACACGTGCACACCGGCTACTTTCCACACAGCGTACTGGACAGTGTGTGTCATCTGCTTGCCGCTCTGCTTATTTCGTTCTACGATATGTAAGCAGAATACAGGCTGTACAGGAACTGGGTCAATTCGGACAATATACGAATACGTGAAAAGTTTTAGAGGACTATGTTCCCTTCTAGACAGCAGGCGAACACGGAAAAGGTGCATGCGTACAACATACACATAAAACAAACTGGTTAGCAAGCTCGGCGGCACAGATCGTCGTCATGCGTGACTGCATTTTGTAAACTAGGCTCTTTATGGAGAGTGTGGTGGATAAATAGACCTCGCAGTCATTGTTTGGCGTTGACATTTGAACTCAGTGGATATGTATACTATCGGAATAACAGTTTTGCCTCGTTTTGCGACGTGCGTTTACGTAGTTGAGGTTGGTGTGTAGTGTGCTATGAGTGTGACTAGGATTATCGGGCCATTTTTTTTCTGAGAACACACATTCACACCGATAAGTTGCACACAATTTTGTCACAGTGTTTGAACACCCTCTCCATTGACTGATAACCTGTGCCCTTGCTAGCTAGCCACTGCATCAGCTCACACCCCAAGTAATGGTACGCTTTTTTGAATGTATTATTTGGCGCTTTTTAAAACTCATCATTTCAGGTTGTCCTCGTGAGCGGTGCCCATATTTTTTCCAGAAATTTGGGAGTCACCTCAAAATGACACGAAGGAAGTTCCATGATTAGGACCCACAGATATTTTGCTGTACCGTACAAAATTTAGTTGTCACGGCGACCTGGAACCAGGGATTTGGGTACCACTAATCCTCACTGCGATTTTATTTTAATCCTCTGGACATTCATCGTACACGTGTAACTGCGGAACGCACTGTTCCGGAAATTACTTGTGTTCCTGCAAACGAAAAGTGGACCTAATTTCAGGGATCTGTTGAATAGCGTTGGTCTTAGGCACAGGCCATGGACTAGCTCTTTCCAACGGACACGGCATAGTAGGTTTAGCATTTTTCGGAAATCGGCAACGAATCCATTGTCCATTTGAATTTTCAGTATAAACCTTGGTAGTGCTCGACTATAATGTCCAAGTTTTTAAAATTACGATGGATCTTTGTCAACGAAAATCATGAACGAATGAATTACTGATTCCTGTTTACTTGAAGATGTAGATTCTATTGTATATAAAGCACGGTGACTATGAGTAGTTGTTAGGTTCGGAATTGTAAGAAGGCAGACGCTGCCTGCTTCAGCGTAAGTTCTAGTGTCCTAGCATTCATTTTGTGATTCCGAGGAAAAATCAGCGTAAAAGGTGGTCCGGCCGAAATTCGAATCGCATATCTCCAAAACAAAGTCTGTATCGTTACCACTAATTCAGTCAGTTGTATGAGGACGCAGAGAATTGAATTAATGAAGGCTTTATATGATGGAGTGTACTTGCAGTCTAGTGCCTTGTTTGGAGGGATTCCGGGGAAGCGAGCTAATGAGGTTTCTCCTCAGTGGTGTAGATTCACTTTGTGGCCTACTGGTTCGTGATAATTTCAAGTCTGGTAGCTGGTTACCCTCGCTTTGGAGGCCTGAAGACTGGGGCTTTTGTTGTTACCAGTTACCATACTTTGCGATGTCGGAACCCTGATTGTCATATGGTGACTTGAACGTGTTTCATTCTTGGAATGTTGAACACACCTTCATAACACAAAGTACTGTGAAGTGAACAAGTGACAACGTTCCTGCATTATTCATAATAACCGGAGCAATGACTGGCCGGTTCGTGCCTCCCCTGGAAGGGAAGAGCGACAAACAATTTTTGTGCATCTATACACACGAAAATACCTTCCAGCTGTTTAAGTTGGTCAAAACTGAGAAGATTTGAGGAATTTTGAAATTAAAAGTAAAGGATCGCCTTACGGGGTTAATCATCTGTCTATGGAGGCGTGGATCAGAAAATGATTTATGTTTGTGTGTAGAAGTGTGGGTTTCACATTTCACAGTTTTGTAATCACTGCTGTGAACTCCACTTCTGGAACGTATCACAAGTCGCTTACTCCATTCGACATCTTTACGCCCTGATGTGTTTCAGTATTACTCTCCGTTTACGCCTTCTTTAGTGTTCTCTTCCCTCTGCGATTTCAAGATAAAATTTATATGTATTTCTCATTGACATTGCTTGCTACATGCATCACCCACCTAATCATTATTCGTACAGTATTCTTACATATGTTAAACACATAGATATGAGCGTGACATTTTTCGTACTGCATCATTTTTAGCTTTTACGTTTTGATACCCAGATATTCTCGTCAGCAAGAAGAGATACAAATTACGTGCCAGTAAGTTGAGGAATGACTTATATGTTCCGGTGTGGAGACTTGTTGCCCTCCGGGAACTGTTGAAGTTATCTGTAGCTAAGTTGGACCAGTGAAGCTGGTACTTATGACTCTGTTAGACTGTGAGCATTTTATCCGGACAGTAAGAACCAACAGGATACACTGTTTACTTTCAATTTATTTCAGTAATTAACCTCTACGTATATAATAAAATTAATTATATACGTCAGCATTACCTTTTTTATTTATACATAAGGCTACATGTTTCGACCCATCAGTCGGTCATCTTCAGGCCTACATAGCAGACTAAGTCATCGGTGCTGTGTGCACATTGGGATTCCAATATGTTTACATTAATAAAATACATAAAATCTTGTACGTTTCTTTGCTAAAGACGAAAGAAATGTGTAACGCATTTATCTGGTTAAAATGTTTAATATCATGGGTTGACATTTAACAATTAAAACAGTTCCCATTATCACTTGGGTATCCTGTGGGAATGTGAAGTTCTAATATATTATCGTTCGCCAGAGTGAGTCTTATGTTATTACAGCTTCTCGGGGGTGCACGTGTTGTCGTATATTTCCGAAACGATGATCAGATACTGCTAGTCCGGAGGGACTCGTCTGGTTGGTTTTCGCTTTCTGTTGTTCCGATTAGTTATGTGGTAGGGGTTGGCTGTTCGTCTTTGTTGTTTTCTATGACGTGACAGACATATTAAAATAAATTATCTGATGAGAGAACTATTATCTAACATATTGGAATAATATGACAGTTTATCTTAAACATATGGAAATGACTTACTGGTGTTGAGCTGGATTGTTTTTCGTTGTTTTCAGAATCCATTGCTAGTTGTAATTTGGAATGTAAAAATCCACTCGTTTCCATTTTGAACTGTATACTATGTGGAATGGCGTACTGTAGCTATCTTGTGTTGGCTTTATTGTAAGGTATCCGAATGGTTCTTCCGATGAGCTGCGCGTGTGAGCGACTGTGCGTTGGTGCTACACCTCTACATGTTTCGAGCAGGCTTACCTCTCATCAACAGGAGGTACTACTCTGTATATACAGCAGTTGGTATATGTCCAACCCGATTCTGCCAACAGCCAGTCAACATAAACGCTTGACATTTACCAGTTGCTGTATATACAGAGTAGTACCTCCTGATGATGAGCGGTAAGCCTGCTCGAAACATGTAGAGGTTAATTATTGAAATACGTGTAAATTGAAAATAAATAGTGCATCCTGTTGGTTCTTATTGTACGGATATATCACGATGAATGGTCAACAAAACATTAAATTTGTAAATTTTTTACTTAATGTGTATCTCTTCTTTGTGTTCTGGCCATACAAGTCTGCGGATCATACTGCGGCGTGTTTCCCTTAGATGGGCTCAAGACCTCACACGTTGTTTTGGCTGTTCTTCAAGGGTCTTAAAGATAACGTGGCACGTTTTGTGACTATTAACCCAGAGCTGAAAGACAGGAGACAGCTCTTGGTTTTAAACATCCTGATGTTTTAGCTCTCAGTGTTTAGTTTGTCACATTGAAAACGAAAGACACAGTTTAAGACGTCACGGTCCTCTTCTTCTAAATTAGAGATGACAGCTAAATGCAGATAATTCTTATCGTGCGAGAGCTTTCTCACCTCACACACTTAGATGGTCTGGTGTCACTGTCATTAGCTGTCATCCTCGCCTCTCGCCTGTTATCTTTGGTTGGGCACTGGGAAGACAGTTTTGCGTATTAAAAATGGATGTTCAGTCAGTGAGTGGAATTTGTAACTCTCTTGGGTGACCGATCAGAAATAATTACTTTTGGGGGGGGGGGGACATCATTCCGCTGAATTTTTTTAGTCTGTGTTGTTTAATAATTCTCCCATTAATACGACACTATAATTGATTATATATTTATTTATTCATCACATTCATTACGACTTTTATCGTCGGGCAATTGCGGTCATTATGGGGTACTGCTGAAATTATATAAAAGGGAAGTGCTGATGTAGAGGCCATTCCGTGAGAATTGAAATACAAGTTTATAATTTTGTGATTATACCCAGTAATGGAATTATGAAATGTGTAACAATAAAGTTGTTAACAATTAGTTGCAGTGTAAGGTGAAGGGCCCCATATACTCGAAGTTTAACTGTGTAAAAAACTGCACGAAAAACTGAACTGAATGTTCTCTGGCACAGCACAGGTTTCCTATCAGGGTTTTCAGTATTTGTCAGTTCTGTGTGTCTTCTTGTGCGTGTGACTGTGGTGGATAAACACAAGGCTGTCGTTTGCTGTTTGTTAGCCACAGCGACCATAATGTTATCCGCAAAGAAGAAAGGAAAACGTAAAACGTGGAGTAGGAAGTGGTGTTTGAGAAGGAATATATCAAGCGATGCTCATCTACTGAAAGAATTACTAGAAACGGATGCGCCATGATGTGATGCCATCGTGGTGTCAGCAGGTAAACTGAGGAAACTGTGGGATTCCCTGAGTGAACTGCGCAGTTCTCTGTGTGAAAGACGACTGGAAAGGACAGTTCTGAGGTCTGCACTATTGTCTGTCAAAAGTGCGCAGTCTACTTAGTTTTTCCGTCAGGTATGACGTCACACAGTAAAATCGCTCAGTTGAACGGACAGTGTATAGGGCGCTTAACATATAAAATCTGAGTAGTGGGAACAGTATACGAAACTGCCTTTCAAGGGTAGTCAAAATCAATGTTATTTGTCGTTATCATACCCGTGTTGAACGTTCCTGTCTTTCAACATAGCCTGTTTTATTTTCTTGAACTCCGTGTTTTGTCATTGGGAGGTTAATGGTATGCATTACCACCCCCAAACCAGTGCTACCACTTGGTGTGCTGATTCTGGTCGTTGGCCACATGTAACTTAAATCATCTGCACGGAAGAAAATCTGCGTCCGACTGCCCCTTGTTACGGACTGAGAAATCACAACTATATTCAGTAAAGTGATTCTCTCTGCGTGGCAGTTGGAGGCGGACTTAACTGTAGCAACGTAAAGTGCAACGGCGAGTGCCTCCACATGATCTTTCGCCGGTAAGTGCTGTGCCGTGAATTGTGTCAGCTTGTAAACGAACAAAGAGAAAAATATTTGAACAGATTCAATTCTGTAAATGGTCATCCGCCCACCGTGCTTTATTTGCCGTCAGCACTGTTGGCTGTACACCACAGTACCCTGAGATGACTCTCTGACCCCACTTATGCTCTCTAGGATCTAATTCAGACGTCTGTTTGCCGTCGTATTTTCCGTTACTGCAGTGGTAATGGCGCCTAGCCTTGATAACAAGGCGTGCTGATAGCTGGCAATTATAGCCGCGAAGTTCACTAATGGTTCGGTTATAGCAGGCCTCTGACACTGCTGAACAACATATGAGCGGCTACAGAGGGATTTTCGTTGCGGATGGCACTGATTAAATTCGACTTAATTGCACTGCTTATTTGCGAATACTAGCAAATTAGTTAATTAAACAAACGAAACCAACATTTAACAAGCGCAAACATGTATATATTGCGAATTCGTATTTGTAGTTCATTCGGATTCCGTGGTTATTTGTTTTTAGATACGGATGTACTTGTAACGGAACTGATGCTATATTATACAGGGGAATAATTTGTTTTGTTTTTGCTGCTGCTTCTTCTGCTGCCTGCTTAAGCCGAGTGCTTTATGCGAAGGTCTGGTGTTGATACCGTGGCCACCTGGTACCTGGTGTAGAAGTCATCATGTTTTCCTGGTATTGCTGGGACAAGACCGAAATAATTGTGGTCGTAGAGGCGGGTCTTGTATTTCCATCTTCTGCTCTTATTAGGGTCGTTGGAACGATACATCGTTTGTCAGAAATTGTTCGCAGTGCAATTTCGATATCAGCCAACGATGATCTCGGCCGCGAGGGTCAGTGCTTGGTAACGTGCCCGGCCGTCCAGCGTGCAAGGTATGTGCCGCCGTCTCTAGGTACGTCAGTAGCGTACTGTAGGATGTTCCGTAGTTTCCAAGTGGAATCTTACCCGTCTTTGGTAGACTCATTTATATTCATGTTATAAAACCATTGTGAAGGATTTTACGCGCGTAGGATCGCCATGCATTCAAACTATTGTCAGCTCTGTATGTCTACGACTTTTTCCTTATAAATCTCTGCTAATTCATAAGTCATTTTACTATTGATACAAATCTGTGACCTGCTGGATCATGCCTCAGGACTTGCGGCGCGCCCTGACGGGTACCACTGTGACCCGAAATCGTTCCCCTCGGCTTTGAAATTCTTTGACATGGGGGTCCTCTAATGCCGTCCGATACTCCGAAGTCTGATCTTGTTGTGTTCGTCTCCCTGGTCATATGTTTATCGTAATGCGTGAATCGCCCAAATTATGTCGTGAAGCCAACAGTTTCTGTACCGAAGGATCCTGGCGCATGAATTATATTCCAAGGTGGGAGTTTTTCTTAATTTATTTCTGCCGTACACATGTCTCTTGTGTAATGTTAGTAGAGGACATTCCGTTGTGTTTAAAGTACATTATTAAAACGAAATGAAACACTTACTCCGTCTGACACAACAATTTTATAATTTTACCAATTTTACTAATGCGGCAATATATATTGTATAAAAATACTTGAAGCCTTTATAACACATTTTATACTGCATATCTTCAAAACTATTTATAATTTTGAAATGAAGGTGTCAGTCAACAAGAACCTTGGTAGTACGTGAACAGTGCTCATATCGTATAAATTCAAAAATTTACTACACATAACACAACTAAAGTTGGTATTAGATATGAAGAACAATAATGAATGTGAATGGGATACCATGAAATTGACGAGTCATAATATATGCGCCAGCGTTTTTACGTTTTTGTAAATATTGGTCTCATGATGGCCTATTGAGGCCGAAACTAACAGCCAATAGTAGAAGTAATAAAATGAAAGATCGTTGTGTCAGACGGAGTACATATTGTATTTCATTTAAATCTTGTGTAATGACTTTTCTGTATTCTTTAATTCAGTGGCTTGCAATGGGAGATCCGTGCATACATTTCTGTAGTAGCTACTTTGAAGTTTACGTATTTTTTAAAAATTAAATGAGTAATATTTTGTTAAAAACACTAGCGGAATTTATCAAAGTTTATTATTCACCAACGAATGCACAAGTGATTGTATTAAAAACAATATTAAAATTTACATTAAAATAGCTCCGACATGTTTCGGTGCAGGCATATCATCCTCAGGGAGCGCATTATCCGTGCTTGCTAAAGTTACACTTTGTTAAAATAGTCAGTATGGTACATCGGTGTGTGATTGAATATGTGGTGATGTGGCTGCATACACGCATATTAGTAGGTCCTTGTTGGTGTGTGTATGTTGCACCTATTTAATCACACACCGATGTACCATACTGATTATTTTAATAAAGTGTAACTTTAGCAAGTACGGATAATGCGCTCCCTGCAGATGGTATGCCTGCACAGAAACATGTCGGAGCTATTTTAATGTAAATTTTAATATTGTTTTTAATACAATCACTTGTGCATTCGTTGGTGAATAAAAACTTTGGTAATATCAAGATGCACGTACGAATGTGAAAAGAAAATAGCGGAATTTCTTTATTTGACGATATGTTTAATTTATATGACCGTTAGAACATCTAATTCAGAAAATTCCTGTACCCACGAAGCGAGCGACATTCAGTTTAATTAAGGGCAAATCATGCAATAAATTGTTATGCTTCTGGTATGTATTCGTAGTTCTCTAACATCATTTCTGAGAGATAAATTTTAATTTTGGATTCCTATCCGGACTATGTATGTTTAAGCGAAGAAGGGTGTGAGGATTCGTGGTTATTTTTCGAAGCCAAAAGGAGTGCGCGAACTAAGAAGTTTGGGAAAGACTGCTTTATTGGTTTATTCTTTTCCGTACCTGTTGCGAGGCACCAGAGTCGTACCCCACCCCCTAAGCGACCCTTGTTTTGGGACCAGTTTCGCATACTTTCCAAACTGACCCTTGTTTTAATTGACCTTTTACCTGTATGCACCCGAATCCCCGAGGCAGCAACGCACGGGGGGTGATGGTGCACTGCTAACTTCATCGCAGAAGTAAACCCCAATATAAATATTACTGTCAGTTGTTTACGCATATGCGCAAGGGACACAGACAGAAGTAAGTTAACGTGTTATTGGGGTTGTTACTGCATTAGAGTAAAAATTAGTTTTAGCAGTGTTGCGGAATCACATTTCTGGACGGTTTGAAGATCGAGACGCTTAAGACCCAAACAGTTAGCTGGTAGGTTACAGTGAAATCGTTGCTAGAAATGTCGGAACGTAACTGTAAGTTAGGGTCAACTACTAATGGAGAGTGGTAGAAGGTAAGAGGTTTTGTTTCCAGAATACTTCGCTAAATTGACGAGTTGGAGCTGTGTGCGGTGAAGTGGAAGGGAAAGACATTAGGACTGTACTCAGCCTCAAGTGCTTCCTCCTAATGTTGCTTACTACGTCACAGGAACCTAAACTAGAGTTGCGTTCTTACACTTTGTGGTAATTGGAAATACTGGACTTGTATCCGGGAAGTAGTTGGTTCGAATTTGGGTCATCCTGACGTCAGCCTTCAGACAAACAACAGGACAATCTTTCGAAATGGCTACGGTCGCCGCCTCCAAATCTTTAACTTTCTGTATTTCGTGAGCAATCTCTGACGCCTGAAAATAACTTCTCCAGTCGGAGCAGAAGCCCTAGTGCAATAGGTCTAATTAAACGAATCCTTTCAGCCAGCAAGACATTTAATAAATCAGTCCTTTCAGCCTCAAACTTGCGGTGCTGTCATTTTGTGAGATTTTGTTCAGTATCTGCAGACGAAAGCCGGCAAGATGTCTTCAGACCGACCACATTACCACTGAAAGTCTTGTCTGCTTACAGTTGATTATCATTTAGTCGTACATGATATATGTGGATGAATACCTGTGAATCGCATCACTCATTATTTACTTGTTAATAATGTACTTTACAATTCGACGCTATGCAGTGGTATTTATGTTTATTTTACGCTTTGTATCAAACGCTGAAGTCATGCATGGACTAAAGTAACATAACACGTGCCATGACTGCTCTTCATTGTGTGATGAACGCATGAATGTATGCTTCAGTCATTCATCTTTTTTTTAGAATGTCGTAAAGGAAGAGGCCTTTCGGGATATTATTAAAAGAGAGAAAAATAAGACAGGCGTAATCCCCATTGTATTATGGATAATAAGAATCACAGTAAACCAGACAAGCACAATTGTTTGTTCCAGTATTAATTCAACGACATCTTTCGGCGCGGTAGACTACATCAGGTTGACGAAGAACATGGGAATTTAGATCTGAACATTATGATGTTCAGTATACGTAACGTAAAGGAGCAAGCAACCTTTAGAAATGAAATTAAATAATTTTAAATGCCATAACTGAGTCTGGAAAATGTAAAATACTGAAAAGTTAAAAGATTAAAATCGATGGAGAGGTAGGCGTTTCTTCAGAAGGCCTGTGTGTGTTTGTGTGCAATAGGCTGTCGTGACAGAGTCGGATTATTTACAAAGTCTGTGTTGTGTATTTGTTATGACATTTACAGGACATAAATAGGAGAATTTTGTATATCCACAGTGTTGAAGAATGGTTTTCTTTTACCTAATAAATGTTCCTCATTGTTGGTCTACTTAGTTTGTAATTTATAAAATTATTGAGAGTTGTTTCGAGACGCAGTTGTGAGATTTATTGCAGAATTGTGTGACACGCCTTCTGTAGATGGATACTGCCCGGTGGTAAGGGGTATTATCACAGAGAGCAGAAAGCTCACATGTAACGCGACTGCTAGAGCCATAGAAGATTAATAACAATTTAATGAACCACAGTTGGGTAAAGGTAAAGGTAGGTATGCATTGGTTTTGCCTACTTGCACATGCAGATAAACCCCTATGTGTTTCAATTGTTCCATGCCCTATTCGACTCAACCGAACGCAAGAGAGATTTGGGAAAAGAAAGAAAATGTATATCACGCCGCACTCAATCAAAACTTCCGACCTCAGGGTACGGGCAGGGAAGCAGGCCTGGCCCATTGGACTAGTAAGACGGCAGTGGAACTTATCTGCGATACTATCGGGCTGGATTCCCAAACCATAGTAGTCTTCAAAACACAGACACATGTACGATAGAAAGGGGGGGGGGGACGGAGGGCAGGAGTGCTGATCTACTTGTCAGTCGACCAGAGAAGCTCATCGTCTCGACGCGGTCTAAATATTTGCTGAAGCTTATGAAGCGATTCGTAAAATTGATTTTATTTCTGCAGGTCGTGAAGGAAGAAACAGATGAGTTGGAAATGGAGGAACCTGAGGATGAAACAGACAGGAAGCTCGGAGGTCCATCGGAAATGGAATTAAAGGTACTGTACACGTATCTTACATACAGAAATGTGTTTGGTTACCGTTTTCTGGCTTGGGTTTCCCGCAAGAGTGCCGGGCCTGTTACAGACGCGCCAGTGTCGAGGTCTCTGTAGCAACTGCAGTTGGTTTTTGTTTCATGTACTCTATATACAGCATGTTTGAAAGTTAGAATTGCATTAAAGTTGTAATGTACATACTAAATTATAATGTACTAGCGGTAGTTCATTACGTGCAGCATTTACTGGCAACGAACACTGTTCATAAAGTCGTGAACATAAGTAGGTACTGTTGTGCATCTATTTAAATATGTTAATTTTTGGGGGGTAACTTGGTAATTAAAAACGTCATTTCACTAGCTATCGCTTTACATTTGTAACGTTTATTTTTTTTCAGTCTCGGTAGTACTGATATGGGGGCCAGTGAGCTACCGTGGTGGGTACGAAATTAGTCTCACCATTTGCAGGGCCATAAAGTGTTGTATGGTGACATATCTGATATCAGCGAAACGGTTTGCGAGCTGTAGGCTTCGTAAACTTGTGCAATGCAAAACAGTATCCTGGTACAGCGAAATCTACGAGGCAGGGTGAAAGAAGTGAAGTGAACTATTAATTACTTTGTGTACGACAATCTTTGACAAGCGCAAAGTGTATCATTTCTGAACATAATCACCTCCCCCCCTCACCATTTCCAAAACATATTGTTCAGCGGTTCACAAGCCTTCTGATTCCATTTGCGAAAAAAAAACATTTTCGGTTGTGATCGAAGTCAACTATATCTGTGTCCTTAACTTCATCATCGCTGGCAAATATTCGTCCACGCAAGGCTTCTTATGGTGGTCCAAACGTGTGATAATCCGATGGACTATATGGAGGACTCGTCCGAACGAGCGACCGGCCCGTCGCAGAGGCCGCTACCTACACAACACACAGCAAACACAAGAGAGAACATCCTTACCCTAAGAGGGATTCGAACCTGCGATCCCATCAATGTAGCGCACGGCCACTGGCATCGACCTGTCATATAGTTACCCTCTTGTGACAGATAGCATGTGCTGAATTTTAAGATATTTATTTTAGTACTTGTGACTTAGGTAACGACGTTATCATTTGTTGAGACTACGTAGCGTCGGGAAATTAATGCATAAACACCTAACTATGTGGAACAGTTGCTGCAATTTGCCGCTACATCCTTCATAGTGACGGATGCACTTTGGAGGGAAGTGGACATTCTGGAATGTTTTCCGCACCGATTGCTTCATATTTATTTGCATAAAGGTGTATTTACAGGGCTGTCCAGTAGTGAAGTTTTCACGTTGAACATTTGTGCCCTTTCTGAATTTAGACGGCGACGGACTGACGGGTGTATCCGTTTCATGATCATTGTACCGCTTTGCTTCCACGGCCAGTACATAATATAGCTTATATGCTGATTGCCTGTAGGGATGCAGTGAGAATCCTTCCAGCTGCCCGCAGTTGTGAAGGCTTTTATAATGTCCCCTGCACGTTCGGTTCATCCCTTAACCAAAGAGGAGAGAAGCCTTACCTAAACAGAGCCGCCTTAAGGGCTGTCAAACGCATAAGATTACAAGCAAAATGCTTGTCTAAATGTGAGCGTAGCGGCATGGCATCGAATTTCGTTCGTTACCGTGTACGAGTGAATATGAAGCGATTCCCTCTTTCCCATTATCGTATTTAGAGAGGGTGGATAACAAATTATGAATATGTAATAATATTATTGCACTTTCAGATGGGCTGATGAAAAATTTAAGAAGAGGTAAAGTTTTCCTGTCCACGCCATGAAGGCGTATAAGGGGAATAGAGGTATTGCGCCACTCATTCGTTACCGCGGCACTTGATGGGATGAGTGGTTAACTTTACGCCCAGTCCGCTTTACTGCTGGCGTAGAACCTCGGTATCCATTGAACAGGAGGCTGGATGGGTCCTGGAGTTGATCTGGGCGTCCTGGAGAAGAGACGAGTGTGTTGCCCTGTCACCCCCCCCCACCCCCAAATAGCCCTGAAATCGCGTCTCTTGGCGTCGCATCCACCATTCACCATTTCGTGTGATGTGTGTTAAATGCCAGTACCAAAAAGATGTATTTAGCTCAAAATTTAGTATTTGTTAGTGTTTATTGGGTGTTTTATTTGCTGAGTCATATTACGGAATTTTATTGGTGTACCTGCTAACAACAAGTTTCGGCGGTGCACATCCATTGCATTAATCTTTAGTTATGTATTGTTAGTGAAATGTTAATCGGGACCTCTACATTATTTTCCACACGTTTATTACCGTTTTCAGCTCTCGATCTGGGTCTTATTGCTAGGTCTGAGGCGTGCTTTTCATATTTTTTCTCTCGTTTAACAGGCTGTCGATTCCACATGATTTGTTTTTAGTTGCGAGTAATCAGTAGACCTAACCGACAGTGGAACAGTGTGACTGTATTACGTTGTGCTTCACACGGTACTGCCTGTTTACCATTGCTCATTCCTTACAGCTGTATTTTTTTGACAACCGTGCAGCACTAAAGATAGCTGTGTAGCATGCATGGCAGGGTAAGCAAAAGGACTTTTCTCGCCTTTGACACGAGAACAAAATCGTTATTGAGTGAGATTTTAGGTTCTGATACTGGTGACACAAATCTCACTCAATAACGATTCTGTTCTCATGTCAAAGGCGAGAAAAGTCCTTTTGCTTACCCTGCCATGCATGCTACACAGCTATCTTTAGTGCTGCACGGTTGTCAAAAAAATACAGCTGTAAGGAATGAGCAATGGTAAACCGGCAGTACCGTGTGAAGCACAACATTGTGTGTTCTCATAGAATTATACCGAGGTTTCGGAGGCCCCCTGCTGCCTCTGTTATTATGTCGACCTAACCTGATGAAGGCAGCACACTTCGCTGAAATGTCCGTTCATTTCTACTAGACCACACGGAGTCGCATTCGGGAGACCGCTGTAGTCGAAATGATTGCTGTACCTTTATTGTACTTAGTAGATTAATTGTAGCTGGCGGAATAATAAACACGAATTTTACTTCGTGTGCGTCAGGATTGGAACATAGGGGCTGAAGTCAACCATCATGTTCTGGTATGGGTGTTTTGCGTCATTGTGTGCGCGCGTACCTTTGATATGCGTTACGAGTGCAGCTCGTACGGGGTGGGCCGTGTAATTCGTTCTAGAAATTAGAAGGTGGCAGAGATGTTGTAGTAAACAGTAGACCTATTTGCATCGTATTCATGCACAGCTTGAACGAACCGTACCTGATACTTGATTCCAGGACTCATTACATTTGAAGAAACGTTAAAACACACGTTTGGACACAGCACGGTACATCAAAATCTAACTCAAATAATTTTGTATTGGTTTTAACCATAAACGGATCTTAAGGATGTTAATGTTCTAATCTTAATCATCATTTTTAATCATGTGTGTCGAATCTCTGCCACATAAGTTAACGCATAAGCTGCATTCGTCGAAAAACTTGCAAGCTCCCTGAAGATGTCCAGCAGGTGAGGCCGAAACGTTTCGGAGCAAAAATTAACAAGTAAAAGTATTGTGCAACAAGTTGGTGTTAAATGTTACGTATATAAATAGAAGCAGTTTATTCTTCAAAAATACCAACGTCTCTACGAACAAAATTGACGGCTGCTGCGCATCTGGTAGAAGTACGGGTTCTACGTGGCCTACGTCGAACATAGGAATGTGTCTAACTCAAGACCTTTACTGTCTGAAAGGGAAGGACGGGTTAAAAAGGTAGACATTTGTAAGAAGCAGTGCATGACAGTGACACCCCCTGTCACGTAAGGTGTACGATTTTGAGTAGTCTGCTGCATTAGCATAGTGACAGTGGAAGTGGGGAAGAGAGTGCTTGTAACGGAGAGCTGGAAACTGCCGCTGGATGCGTTCCGTCTTGTTGACATCAAGTGAAGAAATGGCATTTCAAAGAACAGAAGCGTTTTGTATTTGATATACAACACAGTGAATTATAACATCACTGAAGAATCAAGGGATGAGGTAAAAAAAAAGGTTACAGTGCGAGCAAGAACCAAGAACTGAGAGAGTATGTGAGCAGTTCGGTACTGAAGATAGTTTCGAATCAGTCAGTGAATATATGTAGTATGACGAAGTAATTTATTCAGTCAAACGCAACACATATATAGTCATTAATACATAGTTGGCAACATGTTTCGATTCTAGCGAACCATCTTCAGGCCAGTAAGGAATTAGGTATGTTAACACTTAACGCCGAACACAACTATAGTTGTGTTCGGCGTTAAGTGTTAACATACATAATTTTTTATTTTAAAATTAAAGTTAAAAATGTATTGGCCGACTTATCTTTACAATATATGTACAAACCTTCTATCAGTATCTTTCGCAGTTTTTCTTTTGGGTTGAAGGTAGATGGTACCTTGTGTTAGAAATTTAAGCAAGCTATCTGGATCGTTCGGCCAGTAGCTGATGTACTGAAGTAGGTGTGCATGAGTGGAAGTCAGCTTTTTATGCCAGTAGTTCTGGGTACCATTGCTTCCGGGGTGTTTCCAATTATAGCTGCAATAAATAGCCTTCGTTAGCACTTCCATACGTATCTCGCATGATGTCATTTCCTTCATCGTACGTCTTTTCATTTAATCTTTGAATCACCACTACTGTGAGGCATCTAATTAGTGCACCAAGTAATGCACATGTATTACATTTTTTACATTAAAACATTTAAAATCGCTCCAACATGTTTCGATCCTAAGATGTGACTTTAGCAAGGAACAGTGAAGCTCCCTGAAGATGATCTTAGGATCGAAACATGTTGGAGCGATTTTAAATATTTTAATGTAAAAAATTTTATGTATGTGCATTAGTTGGTGTGCCAATTAAATGACTCTACGAAATGCACGGTGCAACGATAGGGATAATTAATGCACCACTACTGTGATTTAGCTCATTAGTCCAAATCGAGGTCGAGATTCGTTTTGTTTGTTCTTCTGTAGGAACAGCCGTATTTTCGTGTTCTTGTTCCCCTCGCCTGGAGGTACAGTAGCGCGTCGATTATTCGAACTATCTGGGGCCGAGAAAGTTCGGTTAATCACATTTTTCGGGCAATCAAACATGCATGAGAAGCTTTTCATCAAATACCATAATCAGTTTAGCAAATGGTTTGTAAATGATGACCAGCAAATATTGAAATAATGATGGGCACTAGATTTACATTGAACTTACCTAATTGTTTTGCATAGCTACAGCAATAAATCCATACACTTATGTCAGTATAGTAACTAGTAATTGGAAAATATGTGGTAATTTGTTTAACCGGCCTTGGTTTGGATAATTGACCGTTCGGATGATTGACGTTCGGATAATCGACGCTATACTTTATTACCTTTTACGGACCTGTGGAAACATTTATTTTTTGAACTGGCTGTTTTGTTCCTTGTTTGTGCACTGTACCCATGTTGCTATAATCATCCAGACAACGCTGATAATTTCTAGTTTAGTATATCGAAGCATTCAAATATAACATCGATTTCCTTCTTGTAGGCAGAGTGAACTTGATACGAGGCAAATATTCCTCTGGCTGATTTTTAAATTTTAATCCTTGATTGCCCTTTAAAATATTCGGTAGGCCTAACATGTGCAAGATCTTGTCAAAGGTATTGTATTCTTGTTTCCAGCCTCCTTTGCCGTGATGGTTTTTTAAACTTATTGTGCCTTATCATATGCATGTCTCGGGTAGATCTTGGAACCGTCGCACTGTGCCGCAGTTATAGCAGCACAGTATGTACTCGAGTGAAGTTATTATTGTTATTATTATTATTATTATTATATTTTCGCCTCTTAGTTATTAGGTGACGGTCTTCTGTTAAGTCCAGACCTCAACAAGAGATCACAAAGCGTTTCACCCCAGCACTTACCGAATGCTGTGTGCAATGCTCATTAATTTGATATTCTGTAGGTCTGTGGCTGACAGGTGGGCTGGGAGCAACTGAATGTTCTGATCTAATTCCTTCTTAATTGTTCCTAATGCTCCAATTATAACCGGCACAATTTTTGTCCTCGCTTTACACATCCTGCTGACCTCGGTCTCCTGGTTTTCTTAACTTGCTTAGTTTTTCAGTTTCTTTAGTGTTACCGTCTGAATCAACTGGTATGTCTACGTCGATCAGTAGGCAAGTCTCCTCTGTTTTATCAAGCAATAATACACCAAGTCGGTTTATTAGTATTCGATCTATGATAGCCGGTACATCCCACATAATTGTGGTACCCTTGACATTTTTTACCCTCTCGGGTATATGCTTACAGCGCTGGGCAGTAACCTGTAACACCATATGTTCACATATCGTCCAGTGGATGTAACCAACCACTTTACTGTGTCTATTAGTGTATTCAGATGGTGCAAGTGTTGTGCATCCCGCAACAATATGTTCTATGTATTCTGCCTTGTAGCACATTCTGCATTTGCTATCATTTGTTTGCTTCATGCTGTTCCTTTGATGATAACGCGCACTGATTACTTGATCTTGGGCTGCTGTTATTAAGCTCTCCATTTCTCCCTCTAGGCCTGAGCTACATAACCACGCCAGATATTGTTATTTGTCTTTCAAGGTCCCGGTAGAATTGTCCATGCATTTAACTTCCTTTTGAGTTATTCCATTTTCCGCTTTCAATACTGGTCTTGAGTTGATTCTTGATATGTTGGGCAGTAGTCTGTTGTGTCATATATTTAGCCTCTTTTTCCAGATAGTGCTTGGATTTTCCGTCGTCATATTCTTGCACTAATCTGGTATCTTTGTCTTGATTAATGTACTGTCTGAGGCCAAAAATGTATTATTGTTATTATTATTCGTGGTGGTGGTAGTTATGGCGGCTGCTGCTGCTGCTACTGTTGTGATGGGGGTGGTGATGGTGGTGGCGGTGGTAGTGGTGTTGGTGGCCGTTCTTGTTATGGCTTGTGCATCTATGACCTCATGAACCTTCGCATCAACAAGCCCAGAGTTATTTCCTTCTAAAGTAAGACTAACTTGCTCAACTATTAGTACAAACAGTGTGCATCTTACACTATATTTAGTGCCCCTTCAAAGGTCTGCGAGTACTTGATTATTCAAAATTTATTTACACCACCACGTTGACTGATCCCATATTTTCCGAGACCATGAGTTTGATGAGTTTCAATCGGGCCGTAAAAAATCTTTATCCTCTCAGGAGAGCCTCCTGGTGTAGTATTTAAAACCAGCTCTAACTCACCTATAACTAATGCCAAGATTATGAATTAGTGGAGCTCTACCTCCCCCCTGCGTGCAATCATGGCGTATGTCGGGAGACTTTTACCTTTACATTTACCTTTGTCTCAGTTAGAATACGAGGGGTGTTCAATAATTTATCTACCTGAGTAAGAAAGAAACAACTTATCACAAAATATTTTTTATTTCTCAATGTAGTCCCCTAATAACTCAATACACTTCGCCCACTTTTGTTGCAACAACTTTATCCCCCTGGAAAAAAAAATCATTTGGCTACTCTTTAAACCAGGTCGTGACTGCCTCCTTGACTTCTTCATCCCTTGAAAATCGTTTACCCCGAAGAAATTTTTTCATAACTCGGAATAGAAAATAATCCGAGGGAGCTAGGTCTGGACTGTAGGGTGGGTGATTTAGCTGTTGGAACCCACATTGCTGAATGGCA
>Ga0123352_10003387_pt1 | contig 23021 bp, 11 predicted proteins | sample TergutLab28metaG_FD_89700 | JGI IMG/M metagenome (GOLD analysis project Ga0123352, IMG submission 89700) | Labiotermes labralis P1 segment gut microbial communities from Petit-Saut dam, French Guiana - Lab288 P1 | ecosystem: Host-associated > Arthropoda: Insects > Digestive system > Gut ...
CGCAGTAGTTGACCTTCACCGCCGATCACCAAAGCAAATAATAGTTACGACTGAGATAGTTGACCTTCACCTCCGATCACCAAAGCAAATAATAGTTACGACTAAGGCATTCGCAGTCACGTGCCAAACTGCACGCCATTGTGTCTACTTCTTTAAACTGCCGCCATAAAGGCTGACAAATTAGCATAGAGTAAGAATTTCTTGTGAAAGGAAAGAAAACTTCCATTTGTATATCCAAAGTGTTAAGCAAAGTGTCTGTAGAATGTGACAGGGTTTCTTAAAACATTCCAACGAAAAGTGTTTAGGAAGGGTTCTGAGATCAGGCTGGACCATATGTAGTGCTGTGAAGCTTCCTTTGGTCATGACTTTGAAGAGGATATATTGTACATAAATAATTTAATTTACAAAACACGTTTTTCAAAATTGTCTCCTTATTTAACAGCCATTCTCCTTCTGGTGCACAGGGTTTACTCTTGTACAAAAACACTGTAGTACAGAGTGAGTGCAATACAGAAAGTGGGAGAGTCTGAATTAAATATCAATACAATTCGATCTTCGAGGATCACAAACAAGATGCACCAGTTTAATTTTAAATAATCTTACCGTGTTTTTGCTTACGTTTCGAATCCTTTATTATTATTATTATTATTATTATCATCATCATCATCATCATCTCTTTATGCAGGGTATTTACACTTATATTCCTGAGACAAACTATGTCCATAGGGAATACATTGTTGCAGCTATTCTGTTGTTACTATTCATGGTGCTTATATCGTTAGTTGCAGTGTTGAATCTATAGTAATTTTACATCAGTACTTTCCGAAGTATGTGTGCAGTGCCCAGTATGGTGTTTTCTCTAGTTCCTTGACTTCATTTATTATTATTATTATTATTATTATTATTATTTTACTTTGAAAAATATCATTCTGGTCGTACATTTTGAAAAGGCAACATATTTTTCCTCTAGGTCCTTCGTTAACGTGTTTTCCCTGTATATATGACGAGGGTTCTGAGCCATTACAGGAAGTCATTTGGACACACGCAATTTATTGAATAAACACCACACTATATTATTACTACGACATGATGAATGCGCCGGACGCAATCTGCTGAGCTCAGTCTCTGTGGTCTGAATGATTGACCGGTTCCGTTAGGATAACGTGTTGCTTTTGAAAATGGGTACAACTCGACTTCAGCACTAATCTCTATATATGCCCCTAATATCCCTTTATTTGTATCCTACAAGCTTGACACTAATAACGAATGATGACTGCTTGTAAAAGTATGGATTATTCTGGTGCTGTCATGGTGGTATGTGTATTATATTATTAAAATGAATACAAAGAAAGTACATTAAAGGTGTACTGTTTGGGTATTTCTTGTAATAGTACACTTAAGTACATGGTCTCAGTGTATTATAAAATTATGTATATTGATTTTCATCACGTTTTATAGCATTTACAAATAAAAACTATCTATGAATTTGTGAAGTCCTTTGAACACCCGACATAAAACCCCCTGTAACATGATATCAAACTTAAAATATCGTATCGTATGATAACGCGTGCTTTGGAATTGCAATATAATCTATTAATCCTTAAACGGACTTCGTATGTAATACCAAGGTTTTACCAATTAAAAAAAACACTTAACATAGCTCCCTCTTTCACTGCACAAATCGAAGAAGCGGGCAGACTAGTACTCAGGGTAGACACGGTCCAGTAATTGTAAGCTGCTGAAACAATGAGAAAATTACAGCGATATAGCTGCGTGATGGCACACCCACACCGAGTGTTATATAGACACCTTCAGCCACTTATTCAGCCACGGAGACTAAACTGGAGCACAGTCGGCTGTCCACCATTCTCTCATATATTATTGCCATTATTTTGGTTGCTCTCCGCATTGTTGTCGCACAAGTATCTGTATTTTCTACAGGACAAGACCTAATTCATAACTTTGTCAGTTCAGAATGAGTTTCTTTGGGGTTATTTGCATTTTTTTTTCCAAAATATACACCACACTTCTCACATTTTTGCATATAAAAAAGCTACATCTAGTACAGGAAGGGTATTAGTGGCATTTAATCACAAAAAATCTTTAGGTTCATTTGCTACGTATCTACACCGAGCGCGTTATTTACAATGCTGCTTTTACAGTGAAAAAATCCGAATGATCACCATTCACCTGCAGACTTACAAATATTTGTATACGAAGTGTTTACCACTAGTCACAATAATAAAATTTAAATAAAACAAAACAATACTTTTACCTACAGCTTCGTCGGGGTGAGCGACTTGACCTCTCATCAGTCACATGTGGATAGAAGAAATTTCTTTCTTATTGCCTTTCATAGTCTGATCTCTTCTACATGCTCGTTCCAGGTGTACAGGGTTACTGGTGCACCTGATCACTATCAATGGCACACGCGCACACACACACACACTCGGTAGGATTCCTCCGGACGAGGAATCAGTCCGTCGCAGAGACTCCTCACCTGACAACACACAACATCTACAAGATACGAGACATCTATGCCCCCGGAGGGATTCGAACCCGCCATTCCAGCGAGTGAGCGGCCGCAGACACACGCCTTAATCACGTGGCCACCGGGATCGGCAGAGGATCTTTAACTACAAACATAATAAAGAAAATTTCATATTGCATAGCTTCATGGTGTATGCAATTCGTCAGAATTTATCAGTACGGTCAGTTTAAGAAAGGCCAAATTACAGGAGCATTTAGCGCACTATGGAGGTCAAATACGCTTACAAAGTAGTTGTTGGACGACCTAAGGAAAAAATCCTCCTGGAAGAGCTAGACAGAAATGGGAGAATGAGATTAAAAGAGCTCTTAAACAGATTAAGAAGCTGATGACAGAATTCATCTGGTTCACTAATGGCAGACTGCTTATAAATAAAATCGTAAAGCAGAATTAAGTAAAATATGCAGGTTGGACCAATAAATGCATTCTCATCCAATAAACTTATTATATCAAGATGGTTATAGTAACAAATATTGGCAGTCACAACGCATTTTCACAGATGAAACGTATAGCACAGTATCTAACCGTACTCACTCAAGAAACTTAACCCTTTCAACGCCGAGTTAAATCCCATCTGCCATCTGCTGACATTATTAGGAGCTCACCATATTCTCCACGTTAGCAGGGTAAGGGTTAATTTACTTACATTAGAATCTGCCATCCATCACTATAGTGAAGCAGAAGAATACAATCCACATCACAATATCCTGTTGCCTTATATGCCTTTTAATAGCACGCCCTAACATAAAATAAATATCTTAGAATTTCTCTTTTTCAAGTGCCAAGCTAATTATTCCATCCGCTTGTTACCTCTCCACAGGCAGGGCATTTGGTGTGTTCACCTTATCCTTACATGGTTCGAGCTCAATACATACCCGATTAACCATCTCGAAAACTTTATTAACACTTGTATCAAAATGTCAGGTTCTTATTCAAACGGATATATTTGTATTTTATTATTTATAACTGCTCATTTCACATCCTGAACACACACATATTATACATCAAACTCCCCTTAATATAAACTCCTGACATCAAATGAAGTGGATATTTATTGGGAAGGTTTGAATTCTTTGGATAATTTTGTTTACGAATGTCAGTATTCTAATGTTCAAACTATTATATTATATTCCAATGAGAGTAGAATCAAGATCTAAATCTAGTGACAGATTAACGTGACTGCAATTCGTTTATATTCCTGTGCTGCAAGATGGCCTGAAGATTTCCATTCCTTTCGAAACATGTTGCCACGCATAATCTGTAGAATTGATACTAAGAGCTAATAAAGTAGTGAAGAAGGCCACTTCGATATTTCTTTAAGTACCGTAAAATACAGCGGGTTGTTTGCCATTACACTGAATCCATCGCACTAATAATAAGCTTATTGTGTAAAAAATCTCCATTACGAAGCATCCACATGCTGCTTTAGTCAAAAGCTTACTTCTGGTACTTCTCTATTGTGTCCACATAATCTTTTCAGCAACACGTTCTCAAAAATAAACAATATAGAACATTCAAGTAGTCTGGGATATGAAGGCTTGTAAGCTGATAAGAATGCATTCATTTTGGATTAGTCCGAATAGGGAGACATTCCGAAACGTCGGTAAATGTTCAACAGTCTACGCAGGTTTATATCCCACAGAATTTGGTATCCAGATCTCGGACAGACACTCAATATTCGTTTCTTCAGGCCAAATGTTTATGAATTTTTCTGCTATGAATTGTCACTCTTGAAGATTTTGTAAGTCAAATTTCTAATTCGTAATTTTTTTACGAGAAGTCCACAGTTTGGTTGTAAACCTGACATAGAGTACCAACTATTCAGTCTGTCGCCGAACACAAATATGGTAAAAGCAACGTCTTCTGACACACACTGCCAAGTTACCAACTGTTTACTGTTGTGTCATTACATCAAAATAAGCAACGTACACATAACGTAACACTGTAGAGCGTTCCCGTAACATCTATACGTCTTCAGCAATTATAAAACGTACATACGTCTTCGTATAAAATGTCCGATATTTTCGCCCCGACTTTAACCTAAAGTGTAATTTCTCGACAGATTTCAGAGAAGTCACTACTATCATATTGCTTACGTCCAGTGGGGCCGCGCTGAGACGCACATATATGATCAAAATAACAAGCGCCTTTCGCTGCTATGCGAACGCGCCTAAGCAACATATCCTGTTTACCAAACGGCAACAAAAAAAAAAAAAGAAAAATTGTTCTTTCCATTAAAGTTATGAGATAGAAAAAGAAAGCTTCTGTTTTACGGACAGGTGGCTCAAATGCATTGCATTTTCTTGTGTGTAATACATTAGGCTATGCCTAGCAAATAAACACGCACCTGGTCAGCCAATGAAATATTTCCTTCAAAGGTTAGTCCAAAATATGTCTTATTTATGGGTAAGTTAAAATTTTCACAAAACTTCATTCAGAAAATAAACCACGTCGCTCCGGTGCTGTGACGCAATCGCCAGCTGCTCTCAATGATTTGTTCGTATCAACATATTCATTATTCGCCTACGTACTTGCTTCTCGTTTCCGGTCAACGGCATGGTCAACTGCTGGTCAGAAAATGCATGATTATCTAAGCCATATTTGGAGTCACGTCAAAGCAATGTGGAATGACTCCAAGAGAAATTTTTGAACCGACAAGCGATGCATTAACCTTGAAACACACTTCCCTTCCTCGCTTATCTTACTTTAGGCCTTACTCGTACTGACGTATTGAATGCCATGTTAAATTAGAGTGTGAAAATAATAAAATAATCATCTCTGTCCGTATGACACGGTATGTGAGTCACACTATTGGCGTGAGTGAGTCACACACTGCTTGCCACGATTAACATTGTTGCTGTGTTCTCTGTGAAGTACGCGCTGAGGCGGACGAAACAGTTCGGTTTCAAGAAGAATGGGGTGGTAAATGTGTGGAAATGGGAAGGCACTTTTCAAGTTATGAAATATCAGTGATCGTGCACGATGTATAAACTTAGTGATTAAGAAAATATCGTGTAAAACTAAAAGGTTTAATGAAGTATTTAAGTTCAGATTTGTTTAAAATTCAAATAACTGAATAACAGTTACGGGTTAATAGCACATCACGAACCAAAATAAAATACTGAAGGGGGCCGTGGGGTGGTGCGTAATTATTATGGCATTCCGCCATGTGACTGACTAAAACCGAACTTGTATAAGAACTAAGGCAACTATGAAATTCTTTCTTTATTATTAACTATCCAACTAACATCGTGGAACAGAGGCTTTCTTGAGAAACTGACAGTTGCCAATCAGTAAATTCCCCACTTATTATGTTACATCAAATATTCTTTACTATTTTCATACAAGGTCACTTCTAGGACTTCTTCTGACCCATATGAATTCAATCCACGCTTTCGTATCATATTTAAGCCACTTTAATATTATCCACCCAACTATATTCATTTACAACTTCAAACACCGCTAAATTATAACAAACATTTACACATATGGCTAACCAAGTCCATGGAGCAGAAAATAACAGGTCGTCGGTTAGTTAAGAAACTCCCCGCATTTTATGGAACCCCAAAGTTCATTGCCGCATTCACAAGTGCCCGCCACCTGTCCCTATCCTGAGCCAGATCAATCCAGTACACGCTCCCCATCCCACTTCCTGAAGATCCATTTTAATAATATCACCCCATTTAAATCTAGTACTTCGAAGTGATTTCTATCCCTCAGGTTTCCCCACCAAAACCCTACATGCACCTTGCCTCTCTCCGTACGAGCCGCTTGCTCCGCCCAGTTGAAATGACGTACACAGAACCGATATCAAAATTCCTGATGATGGAGACAGATTAGGTTCTTGGAACTTCGGTTTATTTGAAACTCCCAACCGAGTGTTAGTTCGGGCGGTTTTAATTGAACTATGTCGCCTTCAATTCTTCAAGGTCTACATATTGATATCTGTATTGTCTAAAAAGTTCATTCACCAACAAATGAACTCTTCATTAAACTTGACAAATTTTTAAAGTTTACATTAAAAATCACTTTGGCTTGCTGCTACATGGCCATCATCAGGGAGCCTTCATTACAGACTAGCTAAAGTTATATTTAGGTTTTCTACTGAATTTTAACCTAAATATAACTTTAGCTAGTCTCTAATAAAGGCTCACTGATGATGGCCGTAGACCGAAATATGTAGCAGCAAGCCAAAGTGATTTTTAATGTAAATTTTAAAACTTCGTCGCTTTAATAAAGAGTTCATTTGTTGGTAAGTGAAATTTATAGATATCAATATGCACGGTACAATGATAAAGACCTTTATTGTCTGTTACTTCATAGCATTATGTGTTTTACCGCTTATCAGTAGCATCTTAGAAGTGCTTCCTGTAAATTAAGTCTAAATATACTTAAGTTTTCAGCTTTGGAATTCTTACTTCAGATTCATTAATAAATTCCTCATGTACTTGTGGCAGCCCTTAAACTTTGTACAACTTTTATAGTAGATCCATATTTAAAACAATGTCTGCTTATCCCATATTTTCCTATGCCGACGACAGATGTACGAGCTGTTCTGTTTATTTGCTATGTTGACTATAATTATAGACAGTATCAATAAGACAGCCATAATGTGTTTCAATGTAACACCGTTTTAAACAGTTCCCACACAACGGAAGAACGGCATAACTGCACTACTTGGTTCCATGCAAGAGTGCAATCCAGTTCTTCCTAGAAATAATGATGGTTCTTTATTCACGAGTATCACACAAATATACTTCGCGCAGTCACAATGATAAAGAAACTGAACTTTAATTAGATAAATCTTCAGAACTTCTTCAACTCCGGAGATTTAAAGAATTACTATGAATGGAGGTAAAAATATAGTCTCAAACTCATACCTCCACATGATCAAGAAAACTCTATTGCACACGGTCTTGGTAAGGCTGCCACTCCAACAACATGCCAACTATAACGAACCGTTTTCATATTGATGATAGAACTAGACAACTTTAGGTTTCTGTGACCGTGCATCGTGAGCAAATTGTGGAGTGAGAGAGAAGACCAACAAGATGCAACAGATGTTTATTTTTAACAATATCTCAACATGTTTCGGGCATCATTATGCCCATCTTCAGGAGCATAATGATGCCCGAAACATGTTGAGATATTGTTAAAAATAAACATCTGTTGCATCTTGTTGGTCTTCTCTCTCACTTCACAACTAGACAACTGTACAAGATTTAGAATGTTAATGCTTGTGAGTGAACCGAAGGATTGTACAACGGACAGCTTTAGTGTAGATTTATTCTGTTAATGGGGTTTCAGAAAAGCAAACTGTCTCCCTAGTGGAAACCAACTCTGCTACAGCCCAAACCATCCAATCTGGGCTCTTTGTAGGTTTCGAATAAAAACTTTAGATGTAACTATGACACAATTCACAAGTGCTGAGATCAGAGAAAGCTAAACACTAAGAATCTTAAGATTATATTTGCTTCCTAGTGGTCCATTTTCTGTTTTTGTATAGGATATTTGTTACATATCTTTTATTCTAGCACTTTTTTATACCAATAAACTATTTTTGTTTAAAAACTGGGGCAACGGTATTTGGGGCTCTCATTTATACGACTAAGATTAGCTATTGCTCGTCCAATAGCCCCATCCAATTTCTTTTTCGAGAATATTGTGTCGTCACAGATTGAAAGTGTGGCACAAAGGCTACGTAACCTACTAATCATCGTCCCGTTAATTAACATCCCTGATCTTTAAAAACGAAGATAGAACGTCATTAACCATTGTTTTAAGTTCCTATAACCATTCATTTATCTTTACTTCACCAAACAAATGCTGACAGCTCCAGTCTCTCACCCTCACACACACTTCGTCTCTTTCGGGACAATTCCCAATCAACGCAACTTTTGCATTTCCGAAGGGACTGTATTAGAAGCAATAATTTCTCGGTGCAACTAATTACTTTTTACGTGTGCACCTCTCAAATTCATTAGGCGATTGGGGCCATTACATTCACGGGGTTACGTTTATCCTGTATGTGACATTCTAAGCCTTTAGTCTCTTTATTTCCTGTTTATAAGAGCAGTATACCGTGATAAGTGGGTCTGTGTCACCACGGCATGGCGCGTCCTCAGGTTGCGGATGGGTGAATGAACTCCAGATATGGAGGGTAGCTGCGAATATACTGAATAAGCAGTCGTAGACAACCGACGTAGGGTGATTCTCCATCTTGGGGTTGGGTGACGTGTTAAGAGCTCCTCGCCGCAAAAACATACGATATTATGAAGCATCTCTCAAGACCTCGGACTTAGACTCATTCACTGTATTCCTCAAATACTCGAGAAAATAAGAGAATACAATGAGCCAGATCATCAACTATTTATATATTTCAAGAAAACCTATGATTCGTTTAGGAGGGAGGTATTGTGTACTATTCTCGTTAAGGTGGTATTTCTATGACACTGGAAAGGTTAATAAAAATGTGGCTACATATAAACCTATAGCAGAGTCCGGGTAGGCAAATTTCGTCTGACAGGTTTCCTATTCAGAATGTTTTGAAAGATGGAGATCCTTTACTGTCATTGCCTTTCAACTTTGCTTTAGAATATGCCTTAGGAAGGTTCAGGCAAACCAGGTACACATCATCTTCTGGTTTGTGCTGATGATGTCAATGTTGAGTGGAAGCATACATACTCTAAAGAAAAACATAGAAGTGTTAGAAGCCGCTAGGAAGAAGAGTGGTCTAGCAGTAAATGCTGAGAAAGCTAAGAAGGCCTGTAAATTCAAGTCTTGAGACCAACATGCAGGACAAAATCGCAACATAAAGGTAGGTAATTAATATTTTGAAAGGCTAGAATATTTCAACATTTGGGAACACCCCTAACAAATGAATATTTCATTCACGAAGAAATTATGAGCTTATTCAAGTCAGGAAATGTTTAATACCATTCGATGCAGAATCATTTTGTCTACAAGGCTGCAGTCCAAAAATATAAAGATCAAAATAAGCTGAAGAATAATTCTGTCTATTATTTTGTGTGGGTGTGAGGCTTTATCTCTCATAATGAGAAGGAAACAAAGGCTGAGGGTTTTCGAGGATAAGGGGCTGAGGAAGATATATGGGCCCAAGTGGGACGAGGTGACAGGGGAGTGGAGAAGACTGCGTGATGAGGAAATCTGTGTTCTGTACTCCTCATCAAATAGCATTCGGGTGATAGAATCAAGAAGAATGAGATGGGCGGGTCATGTGGCCTGTATGGAGGACAGGATAGGTACACACAGGGTTTTGGGGGGAAGGCTTGAGAGAAAGAGACCACTTGGAAGTCCTAGGTATAGATGGGAGAATAATATTAAAATGGATCTTCAATAAGTGGAATATGAAGGCGTGGATTCGATTGATCTGGCAAGGGAAGACGGCGGGCGCTTGTAAGTGCGGAATGAACCTGCAGGTTTCATAAAATGCGGGAAATTTCTTGACTAACTGAGGACCTATCAGGTTCTCGGGAAGCACTCTGATCCATGGATAGTGCTAGCTAGTTAGTTAGTTAACAGCAATATAAATATTTATGTATCCATTAAAATATGGGGCTGGCAGCCGCGACAACTAGGGAAAGATAAAGGTAATTTTTTCCCCGTGCACGCTATGAAATTATATTGTCCAGAGAAATGTAGTTCCACTCGTTTTTAACCTCGACATTACTTAGGGGTGAGCGGTCAGGTTCACGACCAGGCCACGTTACACCCGACGAAACAGCCTGTCTGCATATTTTGGAATATTAATCTCCGGGATCTTCCAGTCCATATCCTGTTTTGTGAACTCACTACGCCATCTCGGTTCCCAACAGCCCTGAGAAGAGCCCCAAGTGAACATATTTTCAGACATCAACCCCGTATCTATAATCACGGTCCTGATGTCAGAACCCTGGTGAGAGGTATTTCAAGTAAACCCACATTTTATGTGTAGATTACGCCTTAGAACCGTGCCTGATGGAGACAGAACAGGTATCTGCGGTTTCGGCTAACTTGAACCATTTGAGGCGGTATCAGCAGGGCAAGTTTTGCCACCGCCGTTATAGGTTCAGCACAGACGTCTAACCGAACGATGCTGATAGCAAGCATAATTCAAATCAACAAAAGTGTTCTCACTTAATAACAAACTACAGCGCCACTCTGTCCGTCCATAAGGTATTAATGTGCGGTGATGAGTTTAGAGTCATCTATATCTTTCCGCTCTAATTTGCACTGATGCGCAGAGTTTGTTGTGTCGTCGTTCTTTTGTCACGCTGTCAGGTACTTCTGGCATGTTGACGGAGACAGACTAATGGCGATATGTGAATATGAAGTCCAGGGCAATGATTTATGACTCTCATAACAAACTGTCTATTAGTAGTTAGCGACAATGGAGTAACGTTTGCCTTAATATCCTTGTGAATATACTGCAGTAATTAAGTTAACTGCGCATGTGCACTAGTAATGATCGTGCCTCATGGCGAAGTACTATTATACTTACTTGAAGTAAAGATTATCTTGTCAGTAAGGAACTAAACGCAATTAGGTACCCAGGCTATATAACGTTGTACCTTAAGATTGCTTCAGTTCCACTGACACTGAAAACCTTTGCACATCCGGTCCCCCCCCCCTCACCACCCGTCTGCAGCCCTCAAATAATGATAATAACGGTTCCTAGCGCTACCGTTGGCACTACAGTGTACATAAACCGATATTCGTTCATGCAAACACGTCCCATCCGCTCACGAAAGGTCGAAGTCTCTTACTCGGAAAAATCTCTCACAGTAGGAAAAGTCAATTTTCGTTAACGCCTTTACAAAAAAACACAGGATTGCATCGCAAGCAAAGTTAATACTTAACCACTCATACATAATTACACCAAGATATGTTTAACGCTTGAAATAGATCATTAACGTGTAACGCAGTTAACGATTTGACTCGTAAGCCGCAGTAAACACACTCCGTCTCGGTTGTAAAACCCAATAAATTAATGCTGTATAGAACCAGACAAAATATAAAAATGAACCCTGCAGAGGAAACCCACAATTTGTTCATATTTAACATGTTGTTGCATAAGTAACCGCTAGGCCTAAAGAGTTAATATTACCATTCAACCCATTCCCTAGTCTCCCGAATGGCTTCTTCCTTTCAGACATTTTGAGCAGGATTCTATATATTTTTTTACCTCCACCTGTGCATGCTACATATCCCCTAAAGCTTTATCGTTCTATGGAACAATGCTTTTAAACTACACAAAATACTTGAATATCACAGAGGTGGCCGTTATTGGGTTTTACTTTATCACCTGTAAGGTAATTTACAATTATTTTGCACTACGCAAATATTCTGTAGTATGAATAAAGAAACTATAACAAACAAAACAAATCTGTTTGTCGATGAGCCATATTTGACGCTCCGCCATATTGTCCCATGAAAATGAGTTTTTGCAAGCCATATGAAGCAAGAAACATCTTTCACGGGGGCGATACTGGATAAACTGCTTGAAGTCTGCTAGCTCTTAAAATTATTGGCGAAAATAAGATTGTTTATCGTTACTGTAAAAGATCATTTATGTTTATAATTACTTATAATTCAATATTCATACGAAATACTTACACCAACGTTACAGGTTTTGTTTATAATATCTAGCATGTACTGAAATCAATCTCACAGAGTTGAACCTTCCAATTAAAACTTAAAAACCTAGGACGAAAAGGCTGACATTATCATCTCTCGACATAAGTGCTTCTCTGTAAAGACGTTTACCTTTTACAATCTTTCCAAAAGTATCTTTGTAGTCTAGTAACATTCTAGATATTCCAGCGTGTAGGTGTTGAGGTGAAATGCAATTATCTCGTTCTTTGGTTCACTGGCCGTTCGTATGACCGCCACTACTACAGTAACAGTAGAGATTCCAGTGTGCATTTAAATGCCTATACGCCTGAGTGGTCTCCAATTTCCCTCCTCTCTTCAATGCAACACACTACACTTTTGGAGCATACTTCTCGGTTTTTAAATGCATAAAAACCTTGGAATCCAAGTTCGCGAGTCAGAGAACTTCAGAATTTCATAACTTTTTAGGGGTTTAAGAAATTCCTCAACTTTTGTGTAAACGCAAGGCTAAAGGCCGTCATTCAGAAGAGCCGAATACCTCAAATGACACGATGGTGCCCTACTTCTTGAAGATCCGTCTTAGTCCTGTTCGGTTGCAAACTCGATGGAACCGGCTCTTTGCAAAAAGTAGCAAGGAACGTCGCATTGTCCTCTTAGAAATCCGTAAATATCTGTCGGACCAAACAGTGTCACATCCAACAAGACAGCAATCTTCTATCTTGAAAACAGATTAACAAGTAGAAATGACTCCGTCTCATAAAACAATACTTACGTCTGGAAGGCTGTTATGAAAAAGGGCTTGGTAATGTTTAAAATTTTAAATATCATAATTCTTTAACAAATGTTTCATATTTGTTGTGATGAAGATCTGGCCTGAATCTTTGACAACTGCGTACAGTGTATAGTGCAAACACAAGAAGTGTACATAAAGATGCATACATTTCTTTTCCAAACAAACTGGAAATGGAATTTCAAATGTCCCAAAGCCTCCTCTTGCAATTCAATACATGTTCCCACTTCGATTATTAAAATTTTCTGTTCTTATCATTGGAGGTTCTTGAACTCTGTCTTTCTGGTCTTTGAACACTTAAATTTTAAAGCCCTTTGTACCTCGCTTAACTAAAGTAAACATCCCAGCGATGTGCTGCAGCAATTATGTTTTATATTCTCCCTCTTTCCTAGTAATTTTCCGCATCTTTCTCTTCTTTTTTGTCCCTAGTCTACACATACTTTTCTTCGAATACAAATATCGTTAGGTTTATGAACTGAGTTATGGAATGATCTGAGGAAAATACTACTAACGACATGTTAGTTAAGCACAAACAGCTATGTTCATCATGGATAATTAGGAGCAAATAATGATAAAATGCTTTCATAAATTGCAACATTATAGTGAGTGCTTCTGTCTTGACAATCATTTATGGTACATGCACTTTTTTAGGTGTACTGGATCCCACAAAACAAGAAAACTTTTACAGTTACCTTTATTATAATTAGCATCATCAGCAGCAGCATTATCATCCACAGATTAATATATTTTGATAGCCGATGTCTAGTAAAATAAATTGCTGTCTATTATACATCGAGCCTATAACAAGGCATTTGTTTATAACATTCCAAATAATTTAATTTATTCGCAGTTACTCAGACAGGTAGAAGCTGTTACAGAGAGGCCAACAAGCATCACAGTCCCTTTAATTTAAATTGTAGCGTTGAGGTGTTTACATCAGCACTTTTATTAGTGTTACTTCACACATGAGTATCCAGCTTAGACTGTTAATGTAAACGCAAAGTCTTTTGGTTTATACTTAATAAGCGATGTAATATTTTTCATTATTAGATTAACCAAACAAGGTAGTCTGCCACATTCCATAAAGGACCAGAGGGGCAGTAGAAGTTTTGCTCCACTCAGTCTTTGACTTCACAGCTTGATGGGTGTAGATACTGTTAAAGTATTATGTATAAGAAATGATAGGCACACTTTCAGGCGCTTTTCACAATTTATGCGAAAATCGCCTATTACATTCGTCACGTCCATCCGTCTGTACCTCTGCATGCATCAGAACCTCTCCCACTGAAAGGATTTTCATGAATTTTTGTATTAGGAACTTTCACGAATATCTGTCGAGTAATTCCAAATTTAGCCAAAATAGGACCAAAATATCTGACACTTCACATAAATACCTAAATAACTTGATACTGTTAACAACGGTACGAAATATTTTGTAGCTCTACAACAGTGCAAAACACTTTTTTTTTTTTTTGGATTTCCATGCAAACAAGGATCACTTTTATATTGTTGACAGCATCAATTCAAAGGGAACCTACTGTTACCCACCCATAGTGACAACGGTTAGGTAAACCTACCTTACCTATCTTGTTCACTAATCCGAATTTTCTTGGATGCTATTCTTGTTCAAGACATTAACGAAGCTTCACTTCAGTTTAACTGCCACCACAATTCTCTCTAGTATCAGGGCACATAGGTCTGTAAATGAGTCGAGACAACGCCGTCGATATAGCGTCCATAGTGTCCACCTACGAGCTAAATTACCAGGGTTCGAATTTCGCTACGTCATTCTTGGCAGCCCTGGTCACACTCAATCTCATATCCAGTAACGAGGACGTATTCTTTTCCGGGCTAAAGCGAACGGCACGTGATTCTCACCTCTAACCACCATATACTTCTGAGGTTAAGAATTTTCGGATCTGTACACCATTCCACTATTAATCTGGTTGTCTGGATTTTGACATTCAACATGTGACGCTAATGATACACAACTGGAAACGGAAAATATATTTCGACATTGGCCCAAGAAGAATTAACTGCAAGATGGCAAAATAAATGCCGAAATTCGTAGCATGCTAATAATTAATTAGAGAGAGAGAGTGTGTGTGTGTGTGTGGTATTTATGCGTGCGTGTGTGTGTGTGTGTGTATGTGTGTGTGGACTTTGTGTAATTAATTCACTTTGCATTCACACTCCGGCTTGACACAAAACAATTTAGTATAAGATACTTTTCAGGTTCCTAATTATTTTTCATTACTGAGATCTTACTCAGCATTTTAGAGATCTAGTCAGATAGGCCGACCCTCTTCCTCCCTCACTCAAGGTAATGTACCCTTGACGTGATTAATTAGTCTTATATCAAGGTAGGTGCAAATTTCCTTGTATTCCTTTGTCTTCCAAGCAAAAGCTTCGCGGTGTATTTGCAGTACAACTTTATATTATTGTAACTCTTTATGTTCAATTAATGTGGGCTCGGTAGCTCAGTCAGTATAGCAACTGACTACGGGCTGGACGGTCCGGGATCGAATCCCAGTGGGGACGACATTTTCCGCCCGTCCAGACCGGCCCTGAGGCCCACCCAGCCTCCTGTAAAATGGGTACCAGGTCTTTCCCGGGGGTAAAATGCGGCCGGGGCGTGCTGCTGATCACTCACCCCTTTCTAGTGCCGCAGTCATGGAAGATTAGGGCTACACCTCTACCCACCCTCTGGGCCACACCGGACCTGTACCGGGATCGCTTTTCTTTTACCTTTTTATATTCAATTAATATTCGTAATTCGTATTCCTCGCCCAATATTTTGCGGGTGATAAAATCGAGAAGAATGAGATGGGCTGGGCATGTGGCGCGTATGGGTGAGGAGAGGGGGTGTATAGGGTCTTTGTGGGGAAACCGGAGGGAAGGATACCACTGGGGAGACCTAGGCATAGATGGGTGGATAATATTTGGATGGATCTCCAGGAGGTGGGATGTGGGTATATGGACTGGATTGGGCTGGCCCAGGATAGAAACAAGTGGCGGACGCTTGTGAGTGCGGTAATGAACCTTCGGGTTCCGTGAAATGTGGAGAATTTTTTGACTAGCTGCAAGCCCATTAGCTTCTCAAGAAGGACTCCACACCATGGAGTAATAAGTAAGTAAGTAAGTAATGAATACCCTTCTCTAAATATTCTTATTTCTTTCCATGTATTATGCTGACGAAACGTTCGTACATTTGGGTAAAAAGAAAACGGATTTTTTATATTCATGGTTGCTACAATTAAAAATTACGTTACACGAACAATTACAATTGATGTTATAGTTTTATTATAATTTATATTATTAATTTATATTATTATTATCATTATTATTATAGGAACGTGGCGTTTAGGAGACTACAATTGACTGGGACCGTGGTTAGAGTGTTGGAAATAAGAAATAGAGGCAGAATTTTCGTAGGAAGACCTGTGAGAAATCTTGTGCTTGGGAAACATTTATTTGATTCCGCCACGGCAAAAGAGCTGTAGACATATGCCACTTGTACACGTGGTGGGAAGTGTAGATCGTGTGATGAGCGTTATTAACGCCGGTGTGCAGAGTGACGCAATTACAAGCAGCTCTGTAATGAGACCAGTTTGAGGCACTTGCCCGAGGATGATTGACAGGTGTTGTCTCGCGGCTGCAACGTAAGCTGGTTGTTCATTATCAACAGTGGAGTCACTAATTTCCACACTGCTCATTTGATATTCAAGAATTCAGAGTCAAGACTGACCCTTCGTTTTTCATCAGGGACAATGACTTCCACCTCCCCCTACCCACTATATACATATATATATATATATATATATTATTTCCTATTATAAGCAAGGTGAAATCACAGATAAAATTTATCCTGCTAATGACCGCCTTGATAACGGCGTCATTATCACATTGCTTATTGCTGTTCAGATAGCTTTCGCCATCTATTACCTGAACAAGAACTAACGGAAGAAATGTGTTTTCCTGTCTATTTGTGTATTTACACAAAAAAAAATACGGAACACAGACTAAGTAAAAGATTCCGATCGTGTTTCTTGTGTACATACGAGCTCATTTCAGAAAACAGTCTTATTTTTGTAACGCAAGCAAACTAGCATCGAAAGGAAACATGTCGAGTAACAAAAAGTGTTATCAAATTTTTGTTCTTGTAGGAAAGGACTGCTCATTCAGTTGATAAGAAGCACTCGTCACAAATAGACACAGTTAAAGTATTCTCTTCAAGTGATTCAACAACAGCGTCTTTAAAATATATCTACATTTATATTTAATTTATTCTGGTTATGGTGAAAAATAAAAAAAAAATCTTGTTATTAGAAGAAATACAACACAGCACAAAATATAGGCTATACAGATCACAGTAAAACAGTACTAAATTTGTTCCTATATGTTTCGACTTATCCAGGCCTTCCTCAGAGGAACAACCAGTACTTCCTGAAAGGCAAAGAAGCCTTGGCACTGCAAGACATTTTTACACTTCGTTACAAAATATTTACAGAAATAAAAATACAACCTTTGTACTACAATCTTAACGTAACTGTAAGTCGCAAAATATGTGTTTGTATAATACCTACACTCTAAAATTGAAGATTTTTGAGCGAAAAAACTTCTTATTTCCTTAAATATATTATTATAGTAAACCAGACGTGTGACTAGCAATGCACAGGCTTCTGTACCTTCCAGCACGTGTACACTCTTCGCCGGAGAATGGCATGGATTGCCAGAAATACACAGGGACAAATTTCAGTATCGTGTTATTGGGTTTTACACTACATTGTGTACTTGATTGGATTTATTGTAATAAACACTTCAGAAAGTGCACTGTCAAAATATTCGATAAAGTTACTACACCATCATTTGCCTGTCAAAACTAAAGGAACATATGGAATACTCCAGTCGGACTAGTTGCTGTTCTGAGCTTCAAACCAGGTTTTCTCCTAACAGAAGATTAAATTATCTCTTCGTCAGAGGCGTACCGCCAGTAATATACGCTCAGCTGCGATAGAACCCTAATTTATGGGCCCTTTCTGCCTTAAAAGATGCAAAATTTTGTGATATATGTTAATTTTGAATTTTATTTTTTACTAATACTAGTAAGATCATATCTATCTATTCTCCAGTGACAAATTTCAGTACATTCTAGTCATTCATTGCCGTCACTATGTCACGTACCTAATGATATTAGTTACATACACAAGAAGGTCAGGCGGTCCAGCTATGTAAAATAGCATAACAGACCAGAATCTTCTAGTTCAAAATGTGGGTACACGACGTTGGCGATTCTGACGTAGTTAGTGCTGGATCCGTACGTCATGAGGGTCTGTGATGTACTACAAGAACCCTGCAAAAGTGACAAACCACGAAGCTGTAGCCGGACATCTAGACATGTCACTGCTCTACTGCGTGTCACTGAAGCAGACGATCATACACTTAAGTAATTAAAATAACTTCCACTACAATCCTGCATTCTTAAGTCAATACGCTTTAAAGTAAAGCGCAATTAGACACGAACTAATAAATCTTGCTTTTGTAAGATCTCGCTTTTTATCTCTTTTGTCAAATTCGGTGAAGTAACGCCAGTTATACTTATTTACTACATCAAGTACATTTAAAAAAAGAAATACTTCGGCGTTCCTTGCTACAGTACAAAAAAATTGAATATACAACCGACAAAGGACAAATACCGTTCAAAGCTCTGTGAGAACAGAAAACTTTATAAGGGTCTTTAAATATTGCCTTAGATTTGTTCCTACTTCCATAACTTCCGACGGCCGTTTCAGCTATGCAAACATTCTTGTATTCCTGCTACGTAAAATACGTTTGAGAGACAGGAGAGTTGGAAAAGATATTTTAGTGGGGAAACCTGAAGGAAAGAGTCCGTTTGGAAAATCTAAGCCTAGACAGGAAGATTTTTTAAAATAGTTCTTCAACAAGTGGGCTGGGGGCATGGATTGGGTTTATCTGGATCAGGATAGGAACAAAGTCGGGCTGTTGTACATGAGGTTATGAAACTTCGTGTTTCATAAAGCGCGAGGAATTTCTTGACTGCCTGAGGATCCTATTAGTTTCTCAAGTGTTTTGCTCCATGAAGTTAGTTGGTTAGTTAGTTAGTTAGTTATTCAGTCAATCCGTCCGTCAGTCAGTCAGGCAGTCAATGAGTCAGTCAGCCAGTTAGTCAGACACTTTTAACGGAAATATATCTGCTTGTCAGCTTACTACGCCAGTTTGGAGGCGAAAATACAATTTTGCATTTCTTCCTAACTCTTTTACTTTTAGACGTGTTTTGTAGTATGAGACCCAGAGATCTCTGGATCACGAGGATGCAACTCGCAGCAGCTCGAGTGTTGGGAAAGGACATTGTAAAATAACTAACGGATTTCATACCCTCAGTCAAGACGTCGTTACAACACGTGGACAAACACGAGTAATTGTCAATACAAAACATCGCGTAGCTGAGCGACGATTAAATGAGTATATGTCGATCATTTCAATGCAGCAGAGTATCCAGTATGTCGCTAAATCAGTTGAGAATTTCCTCTAAAGTTTCACCGCCGTAAAGTATTGACTTCTCTATTCTCACTTACAAATTTACGTGTTGCAGCCCGGATGTTCTTACATACGAAAGCAACTAGAAGCAGCGAGTGAAAATCGGACCCATGGCTTAGAGGCTCGATCAATCTTATTTTCTGACGTAAATCAGTCATGTACTTCAGCTGCAAACACTCTATCATTATCAATCACAAGGGCGAATCTGTGTCCAGTGTCACCAGCTGTGCCAGGCTTGGATCCAGGGACCAATAATAAGTACAAGCTACAAAAGAAATTACACCTGCCTATTATGCACGTGAATTCATTTATTAATGGGGCATGGCAAGCGCATAATTACAATAAACTTCTTTTAAAGCTGGTTTCAAATTTATTTGTGCAATATCACGTCCTTTAATTAAACAAGTGACAAGAGCTAGACGGTGAATTTAATGCAGCACACTTTGCTCTAAAATGAAGTAGAATTAGTTTTAAAAAAATTGGCAAGATCTGACGTTTTTACATAAGCCTAACCTACAAAATGCTGATACTGCACATACATGATTTTCAGCTGTAAATGCTTTATTAATTTTTGTCAAAATTGACACTGTTATACCAATGAAACAGGCTTCTAAAGGATAAGCATCTGACTTATTTGACGTTCAGGTGACCGTGCATCGTGATAAATTCTTATAATAAAACCAAATAGATGCACAAATTTCTCAAATTTATTTTTGGAATAAAACTACATGTTTCGGATATTTCCTCTGTCCATCATCAGGAGTTTTTCACTGTACACACAGCAATGATTTATGTCGTGCAGGTTTGCTGTGTGTACAGTGAAAACTCCTGATGATGGGCAGAGGAACTGTCCGTAATATGTAGAGTTTTATTCCAAAAATAAATTTAAGAAATTAACGCGTCTAGTTTGTTTTATTATAAGAAAGCATTTGACTTTTATTCAGCAGGTATTCCATTCGAATCTCGACTGAAAATTCTGCAGGAATGTCATAAGCCATGACCGCTTCCTTTGTCTCTTTTCCTATTAATATCAAATGTCCACCTATCACTCGACTTTCCTAAAATCAGGATTACCAAAAATCTTTAAGTAAAACACGAAAAAAATAAATTTTTTCCGTGCATAAAATGCAAACTGGTATTATCCGGTTTTTAGTGTCAATAAATGGTCCTGCCTGGAGTTGTGTCTATACTGCACTCACTCGCATGAGCTCTTGGAAACGCGCAGTGTAATGATACGCAGTATAATGCGCAGACAAGTGTGTGAGCATCTCATTAATAACAATTAATAGCAGTTTGGTTGCCTGCTGTTACTCCCTATAGACGCAGAGTTCTTGAAGCGCCGTGCTAAATATTTGGTCGCGTTTGCTACGCCGAAGAGCAACTGGAGACAATACCTAAGTTTAAAATTTCGACTTCAACAAATCTTCCGCATACAGATATTACACACTGAAATAAATACATGGATGACATAGAAGGAGAAAATTAAAGCATACGGAATTCCTCAAGCGAAAGAATATACAAATTAGTGGACTACAGTTTGAACCTTGACAATATCCTAAGATTGTATTATTTCATTAAGAGTGGAACTATTTTAGACCCTACACATAATTTACACGTTTTTTGTGTGAGAATTTGAGATCTCAATTTAAACATAAAAAGAAACTACAATTTTTACTTTTTGTGTAATATACCGGCCTGAAGACGACTGAAACTCCTGTAAAAGCATGCAGCCACGCAATTTCAATTAATAGAAACCAACAAATACTTGTGTTGGTGGTAACTGCATAATCATTTATACTTCCGTCATCAGCTGACATTTATCACCTAATAACGAAATTCAATGTCATTAATAAAAATCCACTCCTTCTAAAAAAAATCACATAATTGTACCCTTTGAAACCTATATATGCAGATTTTTTAAAATTTCCTCCCACATTTTTTCTCCAAGTGGTTTCGTGCTCTCGGGTTTTGCAAACAAATACGAGTACTGCCATGAAATTTTTGGTTCTCTCGCATGCGCACTAAGTGCCTTGATACCCCTTACTTCTTTATTTCATCTCCCAAAATATGTTTTGTATAGATAATTCAAATTGTAAACCTCACAATTATTCGCGTGGAACCGTTGTGTTACGCATAGGTACGCCTAAATTCAAATTACAGTACTTGCGGTGGAAGGCATCATGTGACAGATCAGGGCCGAACGCAGGATGTTGCAATATTTCTTAAGTGTAAATTCTATAGCCCACACAAATTTATTTCCTCGCTTAATTTCGTAAAAACCAGATATGGCGAAGGGTAACTGAATTGGAAAGTCTGATCACAAGTACACAGACAAAGGGGCACAGACATGACATCAAAATTCGATCCTTGGGCTTCCAGCATATCAGTACAGTGTTTCGATGTGGGGTCCATCGTCACGGTGCATGTGTATCGGAAAATTTTTGGATACCATGCCGGCTAGCAGATACACTGGCAACAGCAACAGCAGCAGCTCTAGACATGCACATACAATTAGCGTCAGTTAATTACAGAGTGGCCACATAGTTCGAATACCTACACGAAGTTCATTACGACATTCAAAAGACGATCTACATGCGCCTTTCGTGTGGCCAATTTATTGCATGCGACAGAAGATTGCTAGCTACTTTCCGCTGATCTATTTTCTTCACGATTATATCACAGACTCATCAGTTTATTTTATCTCGTCATTATGCAATCTTAACCGTTTCATTTGTTACTCTTTAAGAAATATCAACTTCACATGCTATTTTAACAAGTGATTTGCGATGGTACCCACTTAACTCGTGCTAATATTGAGTCAAAGTAGACTCGGATCATTCCTCTGATTAACCAAGCAGCAGCAGCAGTCCCGTTACAGGCCTGGAGTGGCCCAGAGGGTTCCAGGAATTTAAGGTTCCCAGGTTTCATGACAACGGCAGAGGATGGTGGTAAGGTTGTCAGCCTTAGGCACCGGCCGCCTTTACCCCAAGGAAATGATCCTGGTACTCACTTCTGTTAGAGGCTGAGTCGACTCCAGGGCCATAGTGCGATCGGAAGGATTTTATGTCAATAAAAAATTCCAATGACACCAGCTGGGATCGAACCAGCGACCTTCCGATTTGTAGCACAGCACCTTAACCACTGTGCCACCGCGGTCCCCGACTAACCAAGCAGCATATTATAAATCGTGGTAATTCATGGAGCCCCGACTCCTTGTCCGCCACCAGACAGTTGTGTTACGGCTAACAGCTGTGTCTGCCGGTGAAAGGCACAGCTTCCGATTTGGGGTGGGGGGGGAGGGAGGGCAGCTCTCTGACAAGATTCCACTGCAAAAAATGAGATTAAAGCATTTAAATTGTATAAATGTCGAATAAAAACACTTCCATCATTAACCATTAGACGCCTAACGTCAACTTTAGTTGACGTACCGCACCGCTAACCTCCAAAGTTGCATTTTATATATTTATTCAACAAATATAGGTACCGAAAATTTTAAACATGGTGTATACTCTC
>Ga0123352_10003388_pt1 | contig 23021 bp, 10 predicted proteins | sample TergutLab28metaG_FD_89700 | JGI IMG/M metagenome (GOLD analysis project Ga0123352, IMG submission 89700) | Labiotermes labralis P1 segment gut microbial communities from Petit-Saut dam, French Guiana - Lab288 P1 | ecosystem: Host-associated > Arthropoda: Insects > Digestive system > Gut ...
ATCTGATTGGACCTTACTTTTTCGATGGACCGGTGAATGCGGCATCTTATTCGGCAATGTTGGAGACATGGCTCATACCTCAGCTGAGAGACAGAGGACTCCTGGATGACGTGTGGCTGCAGCACGATGGGGCACCAGCACAATTCGCTCTTTCTGTGCGCGATGTTTTGAACGAACGTTTTCCAGGCCGCTGGATTGGCCGTGGCTCACCGACATCTCCGGCACCATTGCCATGACCACCACGTGGTCCTGACCTTAGCACACCAGACAATTCGTTGTGGGGTATTATCAAGGGAAGAGTGGCTGCGCGTCGCTACTACAACAACAACGAAGATTTGCGCAGAGCTGTGGAAGATGCCTTTCGCACAATTACTCCAAAACTCCAAAAACTCTCCGACGTATGTCACAGAGGACATGGAGGCGCATCATTTTGTGTGTCCAGCATCAAGATGCACATACGGATTCGCTGGACGTGTAACGAAGGCGTACGTAAGTGATTCAAATAAAATTATCGTAGCGTATTGGTCGGTGTACGGTGACTTCTGTACCACCCTGTATATTAAGTGCCTACTTCCAAAGGACACAAGACGGCCTAACACCATCAGATCGCTCCTTTGCAGTGAGATAATATGAGTAATTATAATTAATAGAATTTTTTAAAAATTTAGAAGTATTATATATGTTCGTAGATATTAATTGGCCTGAAATATATACGTATTTCCTTGTGTAGACTCTAAGGGGATGTGTTTTATTTTATATACAACTGTTTTCACGCCGAAGTATATCTGCAAGAAATCCGTAGTTGTGCATATCTAATAAATACGGTGTTATCGCGTAAATTAGATGACTGCAAAATTTGAATAACCTTACTACTTAATTTTCGCTGTGTTGTGTTACTTGTCCCCGTGGGACGGATTAATAGGTCCAGCATTTTATTCTCAAATAATATCATTACTGAATTTAAAGTGTAACAGCTCCATTCTACAGGCACTGTTTTCACAATATATATATATATATATATATACACACACGCACACACACACACATATATATATATATATCGCATGTGAGAGATGAGGTGCTCAGGGGACACCCTGCATGTTATGTATTCGGACATTGTGTAACTTGATGTTTCATTTGACGTTCATAGGGCCGTGCATCTTAATATATTTCTATAGTAAAACCAACCAGATACTGCCACTGCTTGCTAGCAAGCAGTGGCAGTATCTGATTGACATAAGCCTGTTGCTGTATGTACAGTCGTGAACTCCTGATGTTTGTTGGAAAGACCATCCGAAACATGCAGAGTTATTCCAAAATAAAACAAATTTGAGACATGGGTGCATCTGGTTGGTTTTACTATAGAAATCGGTGTTTCACATTCGACAGATTGTTGTGTGAGCTTCTTTTGTTTCTGCATGCGTGTTCTTGCTTTTCTTTGAAGCTACGAGTGTGAACTTGGTAATTCTGGGGGTGGGTTTGTGGACAGCAACTGAGATCAAGATTGTAAATCTGTAAAGGAAGTAACAGACTAACACTTAACTATGTTGTGTTCTTTCCTTTTGGTGATTTCCCGGCGTCTGAATGTTCTGTGCATCTTCATGGATCGTCTAAACAACATATGAACTTGTAAGAGACAGGATGTTCCGAAATGTCGGCATAAAATTTAAAGCCAGGGAATCACCCTAAAGAAAGAATACGACATACACAACACGGTGAAAGTTTGAAACCAAGAACTAGATCTTCACCTTGTCGGATCAGGGAATATTCTAGAGGTAAAGCAAGGCAGACAACACACAGCGAGCAAGGAAGAAAATTTAATCGGCCGAATGAACTGTCCAAAACACTATTTCAAAATTCGGAACGTTTTTCCATACACGGTATTTGTTATCACCTTCTAATTTTTTAGTGAACGATTTGTGGCCCATTCAGTTAATGCAAAGTGATTAAGCTGCATTAAATTACTCGTACATCAAATTAAGCATTACCGCGCCAGCATATTAATGCACCACCAAATCCGGTGAACTAATTTAACAAAAGAATGTGTGCATGTGTGTACATCCGTAAATACATACACACATATAATTTTGTATATGTTAATAAATTTTGTGATCCCTATAGCTAGTCGCATTCCATCGGATCGCTTATGTTTCATGCTCTCATCCGCTTGCTCCGATGCTGCTTCTCAGGGGCTATGGTTCATCTGCAGCCTCACTACGGTTCGCTTAGTATTCGTCCGCTGTTTGAAGTTGCTACAGGAAGTACGTGTAAATTCGGCTGAAAGTTTCCTCATGGTTCCGTTCCATACAGAAAAACAGTTTAAAAATACGCGACAAATTGCTGCAGCAACCAGTTTTTGGCTCTTCTATTTCTCCTTTCAGTACGAGCTACGTTACTTATAAGAATAACATACAAATGCCGACTTCCTCTTTCTTTGTAGTCTTCACGTCTTGAGAACATTTTTCTAGACACACGGCATATCTATTGTGGGCTGTTGGAATGCTTGCCGAATATTTTCTGTCGGTTCTTGTAGGGAGTGAGGACAATCATGTAGTGTCTACAGCGTACCTTCATTGTGCCGTATAAACCGCAGGGATTTTATATCGGGTGAGCGGACAGTCCACAGTTTTTTGACTAATCTTTTTCCAGCAGAAATTTCAGCTGACGCATTGATAGGTGTTAGGGTCATAGAATTAAACGCGTGAAGCGCCTATCACTCTTATGTCTTCAGATGATTACAACAATATCAGAACTAATTTTACACAACTCTCTTTCTTTATTTTGTGTCCAAAGGGCTCTATTATTATCCGAGGAAAAATTGCGCCCCACGATTCCACTTTCTTCGTGTAACGCGCTTTATGAACAGTGCGCAGATTTTCTGCGTAGCAGTAAATGTCTATTGCTCTGACTGTTTACGCACCCAGTCATTGCAAACCGCTTCATCAGAATCAAATATGAGTTCTGGATCAAGATTATTAAACCCAGATTCTCTTAATCACCTGTAGTATCAAAGGTTTGCATAACTGTCTGGAGGCAGAATGCAATGTGCACCTTTAACTTAGTTTTGAATTTTGAAACCATTAAAAATTTGTTACAACATGAACAGCATTTACTTGACAATTGACACTAAGGAATCACGAGAAGTGACATTATCAGGCACTAATATCAATCGAGATTCTTTTTCTGATGGTACATATCTCTTCCATGTTATCTTTTTTGTCCAGTGTTGATCTCGTCATAAGATTCTTCACCACTCTCTGTATATTGTTGTTTTTGGAAGACACACTTCAGAACATTTTCAACAAAACCTTCTTCGGAATTTCTTCTGAAATATTCGTTTAAAGTATTATATTAAAATATTACTTTAAATCCGACGTTTCATGTTAACCACATGCACAAACGAACCCAGTATTCTAGGAAACACTGTTCATTGATCTTTGTCGGCGTGTGCTTTTATGTTTGCTTCTCCGAGCGTAAAACGAGTAGCCTGCAGACCTCGTAGTTCAAAGCTGTCGGAATCACGACAAATTGGAAATCCTCTGTATGTAGATATATGTATACACACTACAGGTGGTTTGTGTGTGTGTATTTAGGACCTATATCTTAACATTTACAAACACCCAGATACTGAGCGGTGATTGGCAGTGGCGGGCTGCAAAGCTTTCCATATGCTACTTTATAGAAGTACACAAATTTCGACTACGTATTTCAGCATTTCATATCGTCTCAATAGTTTAGGGACATTTTTGTACAAAGTGAAAGGCAAAGGACGAAGTGAAGTGATAAAAACAGTGCAAAATCTAAATGAAATGCGAGAGGAATTGTAAATAGAAATATATTGTTAGGTATATATATGTATGTATGTACACTCAGATGAAGGTAACACCCGGCAGAAGATAGAAATTACTGTAGATAAGTTGTATCCGTAAGTATTAAAATATATGTAAACTGACTAAAACCCAATGTTAAAAGTCACATCCAAAGATGTCAATGAAGTTCAACTAAATACAAAAATATTTTAAAGACATCTCCCGAATATTCACTTATTGTACGTACACACTAATTTATTTAATTTTTTCCATTATGTGCCCAACACTTGTGCGAGAAGGAAACGTACCTAACCAAGAGAATGCATACAGTCTGATTCAAAATACAGTAATGTACAAATGGAAGTTGAGTCTCTCCTTATCAGTAAGATGTGCTTGTACTGTACTGTAGTGTACTGTACTGTACTGTACTGTACAGTAGTGTACTGTACTGTAGTGTACTGTACTGTACTGTACTGTACTGTACAGTAGTGTACTGTACTGTACTGTAGTGTACTGTACTGTACTGTACTGTAGTGTAGTGTAGTGTACTGTACTGTACTGTACTGCACTGCACTGTACTGTACTGCACTGTACTGAACTGTACTGTACTGTACTGTACTGAACTGTACTGTACTGTACTGTACTGTACTGTACTGTACTGTACTGTACTGCACTGTACTGTACTTTACTGTACTGTACTGTAGTGTTGTTGGCGTTTAACGTTTGTTTCTATAGCCCAGTCGACGAAATATACTTCGTACTTGTTGTTTTGATTTGGAGACGGAAGAAACCAAAAGATCTGATCATTGTTGTCAATGATGATAATGAGGAGAAGGAGGAGAGGTTAAGTTGTAAATGTCGGTAATATTTCGTAATGTTAGGCTACAGTATATTTAAGACAATTGTTGCCTCTCTATTTTAGTTAGGTTAATTGACACCTCAGTGGATCAACAAGATTCCCGGCGCTGTAGCGTACGTAAGGATCTTTTAAACCTCTTTAAATCGCATCGGAATTGACTGTTCAAGTAAAGAACCATGTTTAGTCCGCTTTTTTCTCTGCATATATTACAGCGTTCATTGATATCAGCATACTGACGCTGAGCGACTTTTGTCTTCTGCAGCTTAGATTGGGAACTCTTTGCTTGAGTTGCTTGACTCGAAGTTTCAAGTTATTTGCTCGACTGTCATGTTGCTGTCTCTGTATGGCACTAGCCTGACCTATGGAAGGTTGCTTCTGTTCCTCACTGTCACAGTTGTGTTATCTACTGTTTCTCACAAAACTCCTTTTGCACACAAAACAGTATGTAAATGGACAAAGAACGGGCTGATATTCATAATATATCATATTAGGAACCCTCAGACATTAACAGTTGCTCTTAATATTTGTATGTCTTTGGCTTTTACACTTTAGTTTTTTGCCATCAGTTCTCTTGAACTTTCTAGCTGTACCCCTAAATTAGTAATTTTTTTCAGCACTTCCTGTCTTCGACCAAACATGTCCCATCATACCCTGCTTTTCAGTTTTTCTCGTTTTTAAATACCATTAAATTAATTCCATTCGAGTTGCGATGTAAATTCCATTTGCTGCAATATTTCATTCCGTGATTTATTCACTTTGGTAAACCATTTTTTGTAAATGATCCAGTTGCAAAATATTTAGCGAACAATAATTGCTAGAGAGTAAGGGAAAGTATTTTATGTTTATCATATAGTTATTGTTCTCATTAGCGTTTCTCCCCTCACTCCTCCACCATCGGCCTTTTTGAAGCTCAAAAGGTTGCCTACTTTCCTCATATTGTATGTATTTTCCTATTGAATGGGCTGGTATAGAGAATAGCCTCATCCATTTGACCCAGCAGCGAATGTTGTGTATTTTTAATTCGCCACAATGACCAAAACAGAGCCAGTTTACAAAAGGTTGCGTGCAGCGAAATGAGATGACTGAGTAGCGATTCAGATACCATCGTCACACGTTTTAAATATTTTACACTAATGCCGTTTATGCCGCTGTTATATTTACCGTATTACTCTGTGATTAAAAGATTTAAAAACTATTTTCTATTTGCGTAATGGTGCAATTCGGTGTTACTCTGCTCCCACTGCTACATCCGCCAAATTTATTTATAAATCTGGCAAACAATCCACAGTGCGTCTAGGAATTTCTAATGACTTCTCAAAGTACATAGTTACAATTAATCATGTCTCAGTTTCTTTCCATTATTAATGCATTCTGTCGACCACATCACTATGTAACTGCCTGGCTATAGCCATGAACTCATATGTCTTAGGGTGTTTCTAAACTTCTCACTCTATACGAGAGGGGCTTCGAAGAACATGTCGATAACAATCAGATTGTCGTTTTCTCTTAATTTCTCTAGCCTTCTTCATTCCATTTACCACCATTATCCAAGATTAATCCTAAATAATTTATTTCCGTATTTGCTTCATCCCTGCCCCTTGACAGTCTCTTTGTCTTCCTTCTTCCTTACGTTTTTCTTTTTAAGTACGAACATTCTTACCGTATTTACTTGACACAAGCTTTTTGAGACCCTACAGTCACTGTATATTTCCACTTTGTTTAGATTTCTACAATATATCGGATGTTAACTCACCTCACTGTGGCAGCCCAAGTATCGTATGCCAGTATCCTGTATGCATTATAACGGCTGATGGCCTCAGTGCGTCATATATAAACATAGAGCGTGTCATATAAAAAGGATCATGGCACATCTGTATCTCAATTCATATATTGCTTCAATTTTATTTATTACATAGTTCTTACTACCCTCGTTCCACTGATCTGAGTCCTTCTTGAGAAGTTACATTTTCGTAGTGTGTCGAGAAATTTCCTACATTTTACGGAGCCCGAATTTTCATACCATGCTCGCAAGGTTTCTGCCACGGGCCTCTGGCCTGACGCAGATGAATGTTATCCACTCTGTCAAGTACTCCTCATTTATTTAATATCTTTATATTAATACTATCCATCCAACTAGCTGTTGTATCCCAAGCCCTAGCCGAGCGGTGAGTAGGAGTTTTAGGATGGTCGAACGCCCAAAACAGTAGGATGCTGAGTCGCTTTATTGTTGTATCGGGGTGCAGTCTCGCTACTTTCGGCACACAGTGTCGATAGTCTTACTGAGACTCGACCACCACGCATCTGACACCACTTACATATGTTCCATCCCAAGCCCCAGCCGAGCGGTGAGTAGGAGTTTTGGGTTAAGATGATGGTCGAACGTCCAAAACCGTAGGATTCTGAGTCGTTTTATCGTTGTATCGGGGTGCAATCTAGCGCCCCAAGCTCCAACGTTGAAAGTCACAGCGTCGAGTGTTACAACAGAATCAGACGAATTACACAAGGTTGCAGGGTAGTTAACTGATCTAGTCACATGCTTCTAGCACAACGGTCACACGTTTTTGTACCCTGTCCCGTGCGTTAAGCGCTGAGGCCATCGGCCAAACTGGCGTGTGACATGGGGCGAGGTTCACAGTGCGGAGTATGGTAACAACAACGGTCTGATACAAAAGTTAAATATAACAATTAACCAAGCAAAACATGGGTGCCCCAAAATGTCCCTGCGGGGTCTTGGTGTGCAGGCGTGCAACATAGCTTCAGGTCTCTCAGGTGGCCTCTTTCTTTCAAAATTCTTCGCTGATCCCAAATATATTCTTTTCTGTCCCATCTGTGCCACGTCTCATCCTACTTCATTTCTCTATCAGCCTGTTATCCTTTGGCGAGCAGTATAAACCATGAGGCTCATCATTATACAGTACCGTCTAGCCTCTAGCCTCTTGTTACGTAGTTACTCTTCGGTTCAAATAATCCCTTCATCATTTTATTCTCTATCACCTTCGCCTATTTTCTTTCTTCAGTGAAAGACACAAAATTTTACACCCATACAAAAAATAGATACAAAATAGGCTATACAAAAGCCGCTGGTTTATTGAAATATGTATGTTTGTCTCCAGTTGATATTTCCTGTAACGTGTGAAATGTACAGTGATAATATTCTGTTAGTCAATTAGTTACAAGTTAGTCAATTTACTTATTTAGGTTGCAGTATATCTCACCAGTTTTCCAATGATATAGAATCCAAATTGGCAAAATTTTTACAATTAGTAGGTACTATTAAGAGAACTGTTTTTAGGAAAGTGAGAACGGAAACTGTTTTGAAAATATACAACACTTTAGTCTTACCTACATTTTTGTATGGGTCAGAAAATTGGACTCTAACAACCTCACAAAGACGAAGAACTGAAGCGGCAGAAATGAAGTTATTGAGACCTCTGGCAGGCTACAAACTTTATGACCACAAGACAAAAGATTACATACGCCGCGAACTACAGATTACAGGCATACTAGACAAGATAGATTAATACAGACGGAAATGGCTTCAACACTTGCAAAGAATGCCACAAAACCGAATCCCTTTGAAATCATACTACTACAGATCACAAGGAGAACAATTGAAACACTGAAGAAACTTTGGAGAGAGCAGTTGTAACTCTGGAGACGGAACGAGTCAAAGGGCCCAAACCTTGATGTTTATGATGATGATGAATATTCTGTTCCGAGAGTCTGGTGAAGCTGTTTCGAAGGGTAGGTAATTTCTGAAGGTTGAGAGTGTACAGTGATACTCTTAATCCTTCTAAAAGGGGACGGATTTAAACCAGACTCTTAGAAAGGCGATAGAGGCTTGTTTTCAGTACAAGAAATTCACGGACCTATTTATAAGATTCATTCGTCCAGTGCCTCAACAAACTTTTATCTTATTAATTTTAGAAAAAAAATATGAAGTTTTATTTTAATGCAACTTCAATTTAAATCGCTTGAATAATTCAGCCACCGCGACTGGATAGATTACGAAACATGTTAGCGCCCAAAAAACGGCTTACAGAACTCTAATATGCTAGGAAAGGACATTTATTAACTTCCTGACACGAATTTTGAAAAAAAAGAAATAATACACTTAATACGAAGCATGCAGTGGCGCATTTGTTTGAGGCACTGCGCTATAAGCCAGAAGGTCGCGAGTGCGATTCCCCATGGTGCCACTGGAATTTTTCACTGACTTAATCCTTCTGGCCGCACTTTGGTCAGGACTATCGGCTCAGACTCTAAAAGAACACACTTGTCCACGGATTACACGGCTCTTCGGTTTGCCTAAGATCCCATTTAGCATTACAGTAATCTTTGCTGTGTTTGGTACTTTCTCTTCTTACATCGACAGCCTCACCATTTAGGGAATCATACAAACATAGACTCATCCAGCAGACCATATTTAAACAAAATGCAAATTTCTCAATTCTGCGTATTTAGAGAAATGTACTTTGCTATCGAAGCATTGTTCTTTCAGACTTCGATAGAATATACACACAACTTACTTGGATACTTAAGAATTCTGCATTTCACCCCAAGAGTGAATTTGTGTGTTTTGCACGATGCTTGTAGTAAACATACAAAACCAAGTATAGAATAACGTGTTTTTGTGCCACTTAGAGCGTCAGACGATGGAACTGTTCCTTAAACAGTCGCAACATGACGGGGGGTATTTTTTTGCATGTTACTCCTGCATATGTAACAAGAAAGGCATCGTATTTTACTTATAAGAGTAACATTTGGGTGTTCGCGTAACCATTTTTGCCGTGTAAAAACAGTAAGCATTAAATATTCTGAGTGTGTCTCTCTGTAGCGGTAGTTATTAAGCTTGCAAAACGCATGCGCCGTATTATGTCATCTGTGGCCTGTCCGGTTCTTAACAGTTTTTTCCACATTATCTCATAAACGGCACTGTTTTCGGGGAAAGGTTGTTGAAGGTAAGAGTGTGTTTTAATTTTCTGTACACATTTTGCCTGAAATGTTCTCATTCTAAGGAAAATTGAGCGAGATATTATGACAAATGTACGTACCGATTATTCTTCTCAGGTTTTAATGAAACGAAATTTCTGGACACACTTTCAATAAATACTCGAATTTCATATCTCATGAAAATCCGTGTAGTGGGAACCCAGTTGTTCCATGCGGACGGGCGTACAGAGAGCCAGAAACGAAGAACCCAATAGTCCATTTCCCCAGTTCTGGTGACGCGCCTAAAATGGGCGCTGTGCTGAGTAACAGAAGATGGATTACAGTCGTATCCAGTCCGGCTTAGGTCAGCTTTGTTTTAACGCTCGTCGCTTGTGACAAGTATCTGACATACCGTTCTTGTTCTATAGTGTTCCATGTAGCTAACAGTCGACTGTAATTAACCATTTGCTAGCTCAGTTTGCAACCCCTTTTATCCTTTGTACAATACAATTCTCTTCAGCTTCTCTTTGCTGAGTCGAGGCAGTATGCGATGCGACATTTATCGACTAGTCGCGCGTGTCTTTTCAAAGTGTTTTGCCATGTACAATGAGCAGACTGGCACAGTGGATACGCGTGTGTGCCGACAAGCTAACTTCACAATTCTTGCTTTCGTATTCCTATTTTATTTCTATCTTTATTGCGCTTTCTTTTTTCCCTCCAGTTCCTTTTTGTCTGTTTTTAATGTATCGAGTGTGGCACCAGGAGATCTAGAAAGCTTGTGACATTTGCCTAGTTCTTTTATATCTTAACTTTTCCTTCATACCATTTCCGTTTCATAAAAAGTATACACACTGCCCTGTCTTCTCATTCAGCGCTAAATAACGACTTGTATTTATGTAATTTTTAAAATACACTCACTGCTAAAAGTAACCATATCACAAAATTATTTTACACTTCAACAAAAAATCTATCAACCAGAACAAGGCATCTCCATGGGGTGCCCGATATCAAGCTTAATAGCAGAACTATTTTTACAACACTATGAAGATATATACATAAAACAACTCCTAGATACACAGAACATAGCACTATACACACGATACTTGGACATTCTGATCATACATGACACAACAAGAATCCAACCGGATGCAATCAATACACACATAAATCAAATATATAATAACGTTAGACTCAGTCCCACACACGAAAGTCACAGTTCCATAAACTTTCTAGACTTGACAATAACACGAAAACAAACATGTCCCGAAACGGACATATACAGAAAACCAACCACCACAGACATAAATATCAACTTTCTGTCTAACCACCGCATAGAACATAAAATGGCAGCGTTCAGATTTCACTTTTCTAGAATGTATTCCCTACCATTAGATTCGGAAAAAAACAAAGGGAATGGGAAATAATACAAACAATAACCAAAAACAACAATTTTTCACAAAACCTACTCCAGAAACTAACCTAGCAGATACTTCGAAAAATCGACTGTACACAAACTGAAGAAAAAGAAAAAAAAATCTGGACCACATTCACATATCACAGTCCAACGATAAAAAAAATCACCAACCTGTTCAAAAACACTAACAAAGGCATAGCTTTCAGGACCAAAACTACACTACGTCAACTCATAAAACCCATAACATCAGTTCAGACACAAGAGCACGAAAAAAGTGGGTTCTACAAACTCACACGTAACACATGTTCATATATAGGACAGACTAGCCGTAATCTGAAATCAAGATTCCAAGAGTATACACGCTACATTAAAAACAACGAACCCCATTCAGCCTACGCACTACATATCCTCAAATGCAGACATGAATATGGCAGCATCAATGACAAGATGACATTACTGAAATACATCAATACACCATCGCTTCTACTTCCTTATGAACAAAACAAACAGATATTCCACCCCAATAATCAACCCATTCCCGAACAATACCCGAATGAGCAAAATCCAAAGTTTCAAATTCTCCATAACAAATACCATATGTCGCAACCCACCTGACTCCCAATCAATATGCCAACTCAGCCAAACCATTTCCATTTAAACGTACGTACCACACGGTCACCTACATAAGCAAGCAAGTTGTTTTTAATTAATTTTGAAAAATTTTAGAAGGGCCTTATAACTTTGACCTCTACATGACATAAATAGCCCATTAATCGTCAAAAAAATAAATTATATAAAACATGTCACTTCATTTTATTATATTTTATCACCACCTGTAAATAACACCACTCATTTTAAGATAAACGTTTTGTAATTTTGGACCATTCAACTCTTTTCAGAGTGACATATACCAGAGGTCTTATTGATACAATTGACTCTCCTGATGATGAGCACTTGGTTGATCGAAACATGTAGAGAACTGGAATAAACAAATGTAAGAAAAAGAATTGTGCGACAAGTTGGTCATTTACAAAGACTGTATTTATGTAGTTATTTCATTCAGGAATTAATTATTTCAGTCATTTCCATATGAAGTTAAGCCTAAAATTCAAGATAAAACCTTTGCAAGAAAATTCAATTAAGATTTACAACAATAATTTAAACATTACTTTCATAAATTTTACTTGAAGCACAGTACTTATCGCCTCATGGACGCATTTTTCCTGACAGACGTCTCCAAAAAATGCCGCTGCTTAACAACAGAAGGTAAAATTGTTAGACTTTGTTCATTTTAATTCGTGTCTTATCAGATCTAGCGGGTTTTGAGGCTGGAAATATGGTAATTTGCGTTTTATAATTCACTGATTTACGTATTTCCAAAATTTTTCAGTATTAGAATAAGTACGATAAACATACAAAATGATTTGTTAGTTTTTTACAAAGGGAAAAAATAATGCCTTGTTTGGATAAAACGTACGTGTGATCGTCCGTCCGTCTGTCGTCGACTTAATGTTACACACTAAAGTTTATGGGATTTTCATAAAATTCGGTGTAGGAATTCTCTACAAAAATTTATCGAGCAAGTGCGATTAGCGAAAATCGGCTCCATGAGCTCCATGACACTCATGCTTAAGGGAGTAAATGAGTTTCTGTTCGTATTTGCATATTTCTTGACGGATTTTAGTGCATAGCGATACGACAAACTGCACGTAGGTATGGTTACAGGGAAATTAAGTTGTATAAAAATGGACAGAGGGAATGACGTATTTTTCCTTATGAGTTTAAATAAAATTACATTTATGTGTGTATCAAGAAACTGTATGGCATTCTAAATGGATAGAACACTTTTTTGAAGTGTTTCCACTAGGTACAATGTAAGCCATTTCCAGTCTTGCTCTTGGTTTGGCACACGATCTTGTAGTCAGTAGCTCCCTAACAGTCAAGTTCAGCGGGTGGGGATAATTTTGTCATTACCACTGTTTAGTGCCGATCCCTATGGCCTCGCGGTCAAAGGCGTGGGTCTGCTGTCGCTGGATTGCTGGGATTGTGGCTTCGAATCCCGTCAGGGGCATGGATATTTGTCTGTTGGGAGTGTTGTGTGCTGTCAGGTAAAGGTATCTGCATCGGGCTAACCACTTGTCCAGAGGAATCCAGCCGAGTGCATGTGTGTCCGAGTGTGATCGTGATGTCTCGATAATTAGGAGGTCCTGGCTCACTAGGGGCTGTTGCGCCTTGGGAAATAACCACTGGTTAGTAGTGCAATACCGTCGTACTATGTCGCGCACATAATCATACCTATGAGTACTGTACTTCATTACAGTAATCTGGTTTTTAGAATTTAAAAATCTAACTTCGACGAATATAAATTTAAATTTATGCTGTTTTTCCTATGGGTAATGTGAATGAAGTGGTCTTTGTGTGAGTCCTGTACTACATTGCATTTCTACGCGCCATTAGTATGTCCTTTCTCATAATAAAACTAACTAGATGCACTAAATTCTCAAATTTATTTTTGGAATAGAACTTGTAAAGTTTTATTCCAAAAATAAATTTGAGAATTTAGTGCATCTAGTTGGTTTTATTATAAGAATTTATCACGATGCACGGTCACGTGAACGTCACATTCGTATGTTGTCATCCGCACTATTTTCTTTCTTTTACCCGTAGAGCATTATCTTGTGTAAAAGGCCAGTTTTATGTACGAGATTACTCCTATATAATTTTACGTTTTCTCTTAAGTTAGATTTAGGATTTTTATGACTAAAATTTTAATTTAGTTTCTTTTTTTCGATTCATTTTCCTCTCTATAATATTACTTTTGCTTTTCATCGTATCTGCAGTCTTTTTCTCTTATTCCCTTTATTTTCTGTTTCAAGGTATTAAAGTTGGGAGTTATAAACATCTCTCAGATTAGATTTGTTTTCTTTATCTGATGTGTTTTTCAAATTTTGTAATATAGAATGCTACAAAAAATAACGAAACAGACTAAATTCAAAGCCGTCTGTTAGATTTCAGCTCTCTATAATCAAGCCACACCCACAATATTTTTGTGAAGTAAATAAAATGACGCTTCGCTCTGAACCTTTCCACACAGGGGCATAATTTTAATCTCCATATTTTTGTACATGACTTGCGATTTTTATTTCTAAGTACGTTTTTCTCATGTCCTTACTTATTATTTATTTAATGTTATTCCTACTGCTTTCCGATCCAATTTCTTAGCGTCATATGTAAGAATTTTATTTGATATGCAGCAAAATATTTCCTAGTTGAAAAGAAAATGTGGCCGAAGTAGGGGGAAAATACTGAATTATACTGTAGGGAGAAAACCTCATTTAAGCAATGGCGTGTAAGTTTTCCGTCTCCAAGGCAGAATTGCAAACGACTCTTTGATGTGAAGACTCATTAAATTATTATTGTAATAGGTTCTTGGAATCACCAACCATTGTACGTTTCTTTATCATTAGGAAAACATTCCCTGTTTTATAAGTGAAATGTTGCAGTTGAGGGTTGAGGAGAAGGCTTATATAAAGGCAACTGAATCGAAGGTCACTGATTGACGTACAAATCCCGAGTTTATTTGATTTGTAACTGCTATGAAAGCCTCACGTATGTACTAATTCTTTTCCGGGTAAAATTTCTCTGCTTATTGCTTAGTTGTTTAACTAATATCTAGTACAGGAATGACGTATGGAATAGTGAAGTTTTAGAGCCAATATTTCGTGACCTTCCTATTAGATGAACGTGAGGTTTGAGCTGCCCTTCCCGACCAGTTTACAGCAGAGGACTAAATTGTTCAGAATGCTAAGTGGGTTCAAGGTCAGGCATGATTGTTGTGCCAAAGGGAATAATTTTCTACCATGAATCGAAACTCGTATATCCGGTCGTCAAGCCTAGTAGTTATATCGGATAAGTTACTCGGGTCACACAATGTAATAAAATTAATGTAGACAGCAAAGGTATCCATAACAAGCTAACAGTCGGTGAGGGAGTGGAGATATTCGTGATCGTGTTCACATAATTCCACCCCGCTGGAACCTAGCCTGATTCAGATGAATCCAGTTCGCACCCACATAATGGCTTTCTTCAATGCTTCATTGTGCCAAAAATTGATCGTCACATTTGCAAACGAAAAGTGAAAATAATTTCCTGCTGCATTATCTCAGATGTCTGAAAGAGCAGGTCTGGGGCGCTAATTAGACGAAGGAGAGAGTTGTAGAAGGGCAGAAGAAAGTGAATAGCAAAGAAGTGGTAAGAGACAGTTGTTTGTGGGAGGGTGGGGGAGAGAAAGATCATTACTGTGTTAGAAGGTTTCCAGGCTTCGCCCGCTCGTCCTTCTGGTATGAGTAGTATGAAAATGAAAATATAGACGAAGACGTCAGAATGATAACAGCAGCCGCTTGTAGTTAAGGACCGCGGAGTTCTAGTTTGTCTTTAATGCTAAGGCTCATAATTTGGAAATTTAATTTGACTAACTTTAAAAGGTTATATTTGTGATAAATGTAAATTGGGAGGGCTGCGTGAGAAGCCTGCAGTAGCAACTTGGAATCTTGGAAAAAATCACAGCATTTGTTTGAATGCAGAGGGAGAGCAAGGAACCCTTTGTCGAGACGGCCAGTCTAGGAGTTTCGAGATTTTTACTGACTACTAGCTAGCAGTCGGCACAAAAGGAAAACCTCCCGAAGTTTCTCTAATGTGTGTGTTTGTAATGTTAATAAAAATCCAACCAGATACAACAGTATGCAGATATTTATTTACTGCAAAGTCACTATACATGTTTCGGGTGTCACCGCACCTATCATCAGGAGTACTAAAAACTGTAACCGCAACCTCCGGTACAAATCATAATACTAGTACAGCTACTTCCCTCCAACGTGGCCCGATCGGGCCACGTTGGAGGGAAGTATAGTATGTATAGTTACTCCGCAGTAAATAAATATCTGCACACTGTTGCATCTGGTTGGATTTTTATTAACATTGAGTTGCGTTGCACGGAACCATGAGTTTAAAAAAAATGTGTATTTTTACTTTATTGACATTCTTAATTACAGGTTACACACAATTTAACAATTATTGTTATACGATAAGACAAACAACCTACGTTTGTGATGTACTCTGAATCATTTGTCCAAGTCTTGGTCCGCTGTCTGAGCAGACGGCAGCGCACGGTGTGGGTTATCGATACGATCCAGGGTATGGATTGGCTTGGCTTGGTGCTGCCTGTGGACTGGTACCTCCGGAGAACCCTCTGATAATTAGCCACCTGACATTACAAGCACAATGCACACAGGACTGTAAGTGATTTGAACAGTCTATTATCATTGTACGGCTTATTATCGTTGTTATCTATTCCGAGTTGAAAGTCTTTGCCCTAGAAGGAGGTCAGTCCACCAACTAGGCGCGAGGCATTTTTGTGTCATAAATAGGATTAAGCTGGTCTAATTTCACTTTTCTTCCGTTATGATTGATTTTTAAAATAATATTTGTAAGGTTTCCTACTGACAAGACCTCTTACTATTTTCGTACCAGTTCGTTCGTACAGAGTCTCACTTGGTGTAACCCTTGGGCGTTTAGTGAAAATTCGGAACATCTGGTTCTGAACAGTCTGGAGTCTGCTGAAATGTTGTTTTGGCTGCTTGTCCGCAGGCAGTGTCTGCGTATGTAAGTTTTGACCTGATTAGTGATTTATAAATTGTTAGACCCATTTGAGTATCGGTTGGGAGAACTTGTTAAGGGTAGGATAGGGCTGCCTGACCACACGGTTAGCTTTACTGATACAGCATTAACCTAAATTATACTTAAATATTAAGTTTTACTGAGTTGTAAACACAAGCCGACCAAGTTCTGCAAACGAATCAGGGGAGCTGTACAGCAAAATAGTAGTTGTTTGTTCTCAGATGCAAATAAAACAAGCAAAGTGCGGTGCTGCTACAGTGTGTTATTTTTTATTTTACAAGTAAACTTGTTGGTAAACAGCTACCAACTTGACTTTAAATGACTGACTTACGGGTTGTTTATTGAATGCGCACAGTAATTCTGTATATTAATTAGTTTTATGCTGTTAGCACCTCACACGTCCGCATGGCTACCAGTTTGTTGTAGTTAATGACATGTTCTTGCCAATATACCCACATTAGCTTTATCTGAACAATGACTCACATGGAAATGGTCTGTTGTTTTTTATGTCCGTCACAGGTCGCGCATGACTGCAACTATGTTATTGTGTGTGACAGTAATGTGCTACATAAAAATGTTCTCTTTATGTTCTAGCGCGTGTTTAAATCAAGAAAGGGGCAGTTAGGAGCATAATCATCCAATATAAGGATTTAGAACTTTTGCGTGACTAATAAAACACTTTTTCAGAGTATAACTTAATTTGATAGAACATAATTAAACTCATTTACATGCTGTAAGTGACACATTGTCCTGTCTATTTGAATATCGATACGGCGCGACAGTGTCAGCAAAACATTCCTTCGTCTACTGAAGTTTTAATCTATAGTATAAAGCCCCAAAACTTAATTTATGTTACCTAGGAAATACGTTGTAAATAAATAAGACATTTTACTTGAAGAAATTTTCTCTTATTTTCACCTAATATGATTTTCAGTGTAAAATGGAAAACCTTTTTTCCCTGAATATCTTGAGAAACTTCAAAATGGAAAATTTATCTCCGATTTATTGTGTTCAGTATGAGGAAATTAGATGAAGGGAATGTTAGTAAAGCCTAAGTTAAATTTCTAAGATAAAACCAGGTTACAATCTGTCAAACACAACACGTATTCCTTAAAGTTATAAAAAGTTGCATGTTTCGGCTGATCAGTCAATATGGGGATGAATACATAAGAAGATAAAAATAAAATTTACAGCTTCAATTTTGTGAGGTTGAGATCCCATTTTAACAATATTACAAATCTACTGGCAAGTATAAAAGTACAGGGATACTGGTGATCATAATGTAGGCGTCGAAATGCGTCTCTAGCAATGGCTATGAATACGGTGAGTGTCGTTGGAATTCTGCAATGAGCACAGTAGGATCGCGGCTCCTTCACATATTGGGGAGTTGTCTCGAATATCGGACAGATGTCAGCTACCCTGCCAGAAACTGTATGTACCTCCTTCATTTCTCATAATTAAGTTACAAGTTTTTCTCACAATAGGTCGTTACGGCTGCTTTCTAACTTATATTTTGCCCACAGACTTAACAATAAGTTTCGTTGGATGCTGCGTAGTACTAGCAGATCGTAATAGGTTTAGCGTATGTGACTACCACAAAGAAAACTTAAATAGTCTATGGAGAAGACAGAAATGATAGAATAAATTACACTTAGTTTCTTCCGTATTATGCACATTTCATGTGAGAGTAAATTCGAATTTACAAACTGGTCTTGTTTCTAATTATTTATTTAATATTCTGAAAGTTACCTTCCGTAGGTATATATATATATATATATTATATATATATATATACACACACATGTATATATATATATATATGTGTGTGTGTGTGTATGTGTGTGTGTGAAACGGGCTTACCTTCTGTTCACCACGAACGTTTCCTCATTTAATTATTCATTTTAATTACGTCCAACAAGCTACTCGTTTCGTGAGATTACTAGAATTAATAAATAAGTACGTAGCCTTGAATTGTTAATGGCACATTATGCTTCTGTGTTGCTTCTTTGGTGTCAATGGTTATGTTTTTGAAGTAGACATTTTCCTATTAAGGTTCAATACCTTTACCAGTTCTTCAATTGCTTGGAATACGTTTACTGCCTCTGTTTATCTAGTTTTTAATTTTGTTTCGTAAGTACCAAGATCAAAGGCGGAGGGCTAGTGTTTTTTAGTAATATCGGAGAATATGTGAAAAGGGCGAAACAGTTTGGCGCTCCTTAATACGTCAACAGAAATGCTCCACAAATTTTATTCAGTAGACCAGCAAATAATGTTGAAATGTATGAAGACCTTTCAAACGAAGCCTGTTGAACATAAGAGTTCAGTACGTACAGAATAGTGGAAAAAATAAGAAGGAAACAGACAAGCCGATTTCCATTAAACGGACGTGAGTACAAAACATCGGCTTAGTTGAACTCGTAAATACGTAGAAGTAAATAGTGGCGGCAGTAGTGGGAACTCAGGTTTCGTAAAACTTTTTCCGTGTAACGAGGCAGCCAAGTAAGCCTATTCCTCTTTCTCTTGGGAAGAGTGAGACTGTCAACACTGTACGCAATAGACGTCGTTGTTTTGCTGAAAGAAAATTTCGTCACCCCCCTATCACTACGATGCTACAAATGTAATCATTCAGTTTGTCTTTTAATACATTTTCAACCAGATACCAGAGTCGGAAATAAATTCTTTCAATTTCTCATAATTTAGGTGTTAATAGGACAGTTGATCCTCACGATAGTTGTACTTTGCTACCTGTAATCAAATTGTTTGAAGATCCACTCTTCCTCATCAGCACTGCCTGAACCACCTGTTACAGTTCGCTACTTCCCTTAACCCCTTGTGAGATATATGGGGTCACAGATGTGGAAACCTCTCAAAGCGGTTTGGATGGAGTTTGTCTTGCATGATCAGTCGTCTGTAACAAAGGGTGTCCTATGCATGTTTCGTAGCGCATCTGTGTGTTGTCTGTCATACCTAGAATTCTTACAGTGCACAGTGTAAAGTGCAGGTAAAGGTAAAGTTCACCCTAGAATAGGCCGCAAAGGCCCAGAGGGGGGAGTACAGATATAACTCTACTCTTTGTTTAACCTCGGCACTAGAAGGGGTGAGCGGTCAACGCCACCCCCCCCCCCCCCGACGGTTTTACCCCTGGTAAAAACCCGGTACCAATTGTATAGGAGGCTGGGTTGGCCCCAAGGCCATTCTGGACGGATGTGGAAAATCTCGCCCCACCGGAATTCGATCCCCGGACAGTCCAGCTCGTCCCGACTGCGCTATCCCGGCCCACAGTGCACAGTATGTATGTCAAAAATATTATTTAGTTGAACCTCAAAAGTTACTCCTGATAATTAAACTTTTAGTGCAAATAGCCTTTTGAAAAAGTGTTTGTATCTAAATTATACAAATCATGCTTAATCCTCAAATAAAGTGACGAGATTTTCTGATCTAATCTCCGGTATGCTGCTATCACTTCCTTATTCTAACTCATTCTCCTCCTGTCCTATAGCAACTGAGCCTCCTAATTTCTTATTCTTCAGATGCTTAGTTCGCACTAACTGCTTTGTTCAGAGCCGAGACCCAAAGGAACAACAACATGCCTCGATCAGTTCGTGTGTGAGGCTACTGCAATGGTGCCCATACTCCAAGGTAGAGAAATAACCGTTGTTAAATTCCTCCGACTGCTTATTCAAACACGGTTCGTGTTTCTTGTTGTTCTTCTCGCTGATCCATGCAGATCTTGGTTTCGAAGCCTTCGTGGGCTCGTGGCCAGCTGTAAGTAGATACTTGCAGTCGCTTTCCTCTTGCGGCTTCCACACACAGAAGGAAAGGGATCACGTGTGCCGTGGAGGGGCAAATTCTGCTGCACGTCCATCATGTCACTTCGACATGGCAAAGTACAGTTTGTAGAACGAGAGTAAAAGAGTCTTCAAGGTGAGTCATCCGCGTTCTGTTGGTTAATCAAAGGTAAACAATATGCAAGGGTATTACCGTCTTAACTATACTTTCAGATACATATAAATATCTCAACTACATGTTTCGGCCCTTATGGTCATCGTTAGGTTGGGTACAATATCAGAGGAAAAAACTACGTAATAAAATATGGTACAGTAGAAATATTATCTCGTCTCCCATTTACACCACACTAATATTTCTACTGTACCATATTATATTATGTAATTTTTTTCCTCTGATACTTTATCCAACCTGACGATGGCCATAAGGGCCGAAACATGTAGTTGAGATATTTATATGTATCTGACAATGTAGTTGTGTCAAGACTGTAATACCCTTGCATATTGTTTACCTTTGAGTGAAGCAGTCGACTTCGCTTGCAGTCTCTGCCTGGGTACCGGCGATGCTGGCTCATATTCGACGTTTTCCCCAGTTACTACAAATATAGTGTGATAAAAACTTCAAATACGGCACTATAGCCTTCCTCGGAATACTTACTCGTCGAATATCCCTGTACCTTACCTTATAATGTGCAACATGTGGCCGCGCGGTCTAAGGCGTAGGTCTGCGGCCGCTCGCCTGCTGAGATCGTGGGTTCGAATCTCATCGGGTTATGGATGTTTGTCTGTTGTGAGTGTTGTGTGTTGTCAGGTAGAGGTCTCTGCGACGGGCTGATCACTCGTCCAGAGGAGTCCTACCGACTGTGATGCGTCGTTATGTGTGATCTAGAAACCTCATGAATGAGGAGGCAAGGCCCGCGTTGGGCCGCAGCGCCACAAAAAAAAATACTGTGCAACATATTTAGACGGAACATCGTCTTAAATTGAACAAGAGTCTCTGTGGCTGAAATTAGAACAAAGGTTAGAGATGTGTTGAGAACCAACCAGTAGCCGGATTTTAGCGCCAGTCATAAAATTTGATAAAACTTCAACGCTTAAAATGATCTTCCCAGAAAACTCGCACAAAAACCGACTCTGCACAGGCTTCTACCTAAGAACGTAGAGATTTTATTTGCAGTGAAGGAAGGACGAGTTGGTTTTCGGTTGAGTGCAATCCCGAAATATGAGTCGTGGGCCAAGAACGATGGATAAGGGTGGAAAGACGAGCTAATTGTAACCGTAGCTATTACGGCTTGTGTGTGTTTACGCTGAAAGCTAAATCATTCCACCGCAAGAAATTCATCTGAGAAAAAACTCTACCATGTTACTACTGAGGTGCAAGTGTGTGTGTGTGTGTGTGTGTGTGTGTGTGTGTGTGTGTACATTTAATATAAACCAGAAGTAAATGATATGGAGCGTAATTAAAAATTTCCTAGTCGTCTGAGAAAGTGCTGCGAACTCCAAATTTTCTTGCTTACTGTATTCACAGAGATACGCTTAGTGTATTGTCTTGACTGGGTGCTTGTGTTAATTTGTGTGTACCTGCATGTCACTGCATTCTAAGTTTTTAATTATTGGACGGATTTGAATTAAAGTTGGTGTGGCCACCATCTCATTCATATAAACGCTGCCCTCCGAATTTTACTCGAACTTTCTTGGATAATGAAACCAACAAGGTTAGTGTCTGCAAAATTCTCTGAGTTAAAAAACAAAATTACCATTAAACATAAAGCTATGTTTCTTTTTAGTAATAGATATTCGCAAATATTCATTTTTTGAGAGGGTCACATTCTTATGAAAATATAGCACGTGAGCTACTGAGTAAAATCTGTATTCCGCTTTGCGTTTCATAGAGTTAAAGATTAAGTGATTTAAGTCCGATATAGAAATAGGTCTTAACTATGCCTACAAATTTAGTATGATGGATTATTTGTATGACAAGATTACAATATGCTGAGGAGCGGGAATATCTCAGTCGGTGTAGTGGCTATGCTTGGGGTTGCACGAGAGTGGCAAGAGGTTTTCCACCTCCTCTCCTAAACGCACAGTACATACCGGCTCTGGGGCCTGCTTAGCTTCTTAATGAACGAGTAGTGGCTCTGGGTTTTTCCAGGCCGGAGCCTGAGTTGGCTCACATCTTCTAGTGCCGAGTTTAAGAACGCGTGGAGTAATTTTTCTGTTCCTCTTATATGCATTCACAGCGTGGTCAAGGACAACTTTACCTTTGAACACAGTATGCTGATGATACGACAGCACAACAAGTGAAGACCAAATGTTGATGGAAACTCTGCTATTCTGTACTTGCAAATCACTGATTTGTATGTACATAAGTATGTATGTATGTATGTAAGTATGTATGTGTGTGTGTGTGTATGTATGTATGTATGCATTTGTGTGTATGTATGTATGTGTGTGTGTATGTATGTATGTATGTATGTATATGTATGTATGCATTTGTGTGTATGTATGTATGTGTGTGTGTATGTATGTATGTATGTATGTATATG
>Ga0123352_10003389_pt1 | contig 23012 bp, 16 predicted proteins | sample TergutLab28metaG_FD_89700 | JGI IMG/M metagenome (GOLD analysis project Ga0123352, IMG submission 89700) | Labiotermes labralis P1 segment gut microbial communities from Petit-Saut dam, French Guiana - Lab288 P1 | ecosystem: Host-associated > Arthropoda: Insects > Digestive system > Gut ...
GTTGAAAACCAACGGCAATAAAGCATCTTGTTTAGCACCATTCCGAAAAGGAAATGAATCAGACAGACCTTTCATTTAAACGGATTTAAATTAACGTAACTATAGTTCCATGAGCAAGGAAAACAGTCAGTATAGTGACTAGGGTAAGGGACGGACAACTGAGGATCAAGATTCGACTCCCGGCAAGAGCAGGATGAATGTCTCTCCGCCGCTGAGTCCAGACCAGCTCTCGGACCCATCTGGTACTATGACCTCTCTCCCTGGAGGTAAAGCAGACGGAGCCTGAAGTTTACCTCTCACCTACACATAGTAACGAGGTTAAGAACAACTGGAGAACTATCTCCACTTCACCTTATACCTTCATGGCATTACAACGGATCGTTCCTGTGGTCAAACTGAATTTTAAAGCTAACTTACACTCGTGTGTCGCCAGACGTAATCGAATGGCACAAGTCTTTTTAGCAGGTATTAAGATGGCTGATATTCCTCGCGCTCTGTGCCTGTAACTCTAACAGTACGGTGTAGTCATGTTCACTGCCAAGTTCTTCCGTGACTTCACATAGATTAGGTCCTCAAAATGGCAGTAGAATCTCATGACCACAACAGCCAATATCAAGACTTCAATATATTAATTTTTTTAATTGCCCTAATGGTGTGATATCTTACGTGAAAACTAACAAGTCATTCATCACAGTAGTTTGGTGAGGGAAGGCCCTATAGGCTTCGGAAGGCACTGCAGGACAGGTGCGGGGCCCATTGGCCGGAATATTATGTTTGTGAGGTCAGTATCGAGTTTTCTTTTGAAGTAAAGATTTGTCGCCGAATTTTTGCAAGTTAATCTGTACAATAGATCATTTGTCGTGTTTGAAAGCGTCCGACTTGAATTTCAGTAATTATCAGTGTTATTGAAATCTGCCATACTATGGAATACGCCGTACCTCTGAATTATTGGATACAATCAATTCATATCTTGGAGAACAAGGTGTGTTTCTCACTACAAAGAATCGGAATCTGTAACACTGTATCAGAAGAACCCTGCCCAAAATTCGAGCCAGAGTTTAGGATCCAAAGGCACCTTGCTCATAGCAAGAACACAATGAAGACAATAAACTGGAGCAGTCATTTACATCCAACACTCGACGACCGGACGTAAGGTCCGTTGCGGCATGCGCAGAGACGAGCTTCGCTGTAGTTTCGCGGTCAGTGGCGTACCGGGGGGGGGGTTCAAACCCCCCCACTCCGAAATTCCGAAGGTCCTCCAAAATCGTGCCGAACTCAACACGAATGTGAAAACTGTTAAAATTTGCTGAATTTAGGACGCCAACACCCCAAATTTTTCGAAAAAAAGATAGTAAAATTTTACAACTACCGCCGGTTCGGATCTGTTTTACATTAGCAATGACAAATAAATTGGTTGTCATCATAAGTAGTCTTAAAGTACCAAAAATTAAGAACATTTTACTATATGGAATGAAATTTCTTGTACCAAATTACAGCTGCCTCCAGAACTCCTGACTAGGGGGCTACGGTTCCCAGATCCTCATTCTCTCTTTCCTCAACTGAATTTGTTGAACCCCCCCCCCCACCGAACAAAATTCCTGGGTACGCCACTGTTTCTTGCAGAGATAAAGCAATAAGTATCTCATAACGCGCGGGCTTGTGTGTGTGTGTGTGTAGCCTTAGTTATCCAGCATGCCAAGCGCATGCACCGTATTGTATTGTTACCTGTAGCCTGTCTGACCCTACCATATTTTTCCACTTTATTTCATAAATGGATCGATTTTCAAGGGAAAAAAGTTATTGAACGTTGAATTAGTGGTTATAATTCTCTCTACAACTTTTCTCTTAAAAATTTCTCATTTTAAGGATAATTCAGCGAGATATAATCATAAATGTGCATCGGTCTTCATTTAAAGTGCCAGTTATTCGTGTCAGATTTTAATGAAACCTGATTTTTCTGTACACATTTTTGAAAAATACACAAATATAAAGTTTTATAAAAATCCGTCCAGTGGGAGCCGAGCTGTTCCATGTGGACGGACGGACAGACAGGATGAATCTAATAGTCGCTTTTCGCAATTTTGCGAAAGCAGCTCAAAAAGAAGGGGGAAAACAAGAAATAAAACGCTCAATGAGATGGCAAGTAGACAAGAAGAAGCGTGAAGTTGCGAATTTGTTGATAGACCTAAAGAGCAACAAATCGTATGATTTCCAGAATTATCAATGCATGGCTCGTCAGTTATTTCAAATCTCACTACTTTTAATACAGTCGATAGGGGCAAAGTGCTGTAATGAGAGATGCTGTAACTGCAGGTAGAAGGATTTCCGTAACCCAGACATTTGGTTACGAGAAATAAGATGACTTGAGATATTCTGCTGCTGTCTGACCTCAGTTACTACGTTGACTTATATCTGAAACACGTGTCGCTGTTTATGGGGAACTTGCAGGCTAACATATGAGGGTGAGGTGATTATTATTTAGAATGTAATTAACTGAATATTACCTGTTATTTGCATGAAGCCTATCCAAATTATTAAAAAAAAAGTACAGAACAAATTATAAATTCAAATGGGGCCGACATAGCTAAGTCGGTATAGCGACTCGCTTCAGGCTGGACAATTCGAGGTCCGATTCCCGGTGGGCACAAGATATTTCAACACCCATCCAGACTGGCCCTGGAATTGTGGTTTCTAAAATGAGACAGAATTTGTCAGAGTAATATTCTGTCTTAACCATTTAAGGCCTACGACTTCCTTTATGTACTGTACCGCCAGTTTTAACATTCAGAAATTCTGTGTTCTGCCCACAGTGCATTTGTGTTTTTTGTGTGGATCTCACAACAGTGATTATTTCTCTATATAGCATTAACTTATCGCTTTTTATAACCAAGGCATAGAGTGTTTACTGCACAGTACGAACTGGGTCTTCAAATCAGACAGATACAGTTTTGTCCTTTGAGGGTTAACATGTGACTCAGATACACTGAAGAGTAATAACAGTGGTAAGCAAAATCATTGAACTCCCCTGTAAGACACTAAGAACAATATGCCAAGTAGTGATGAGTGGTCTTAGCAAGATAATATTATAAATGAGAAATAATATTCATAACATATTCAATAAGGCAAAAGTATTGGTTTTATTTCTCATGTAATTCGTTTTCCCACAAACACATGATACAGAAATAAAAAACCTCTTGCAGTATTCTTTTTAATGCAGTGTTCAGTTGCTATTAACAAAGTACCATACAACCTGTATTACAAATTGCAACAGCCAAGTAGCATGGTAAAATTCGCTGCAGTGACCTAAATACATGTCACAGTAAAATAAGGCCAATATGTATAAACAGGAATGTAGCATGCAAAATTCTGGATGTTGCAAAACAGTGTTCTTGAACAGTACATTACCTTGTTATGAAAGCATGTTATGTTGTGTAATGTACATGTTAAATGAGCTGCCTGATTACAGATGCCTTTAGTTTTCCCTTTTAACATATAAAAACTCATAAGCCAAGCAAACTACAGCCAACACTTAATTCCATACAACTGAAAAAATTTGAGCCTCTGAGAATATAAATATATCTCATAAAATTCATACCACCAAGATGTATGAATGTTAAGTGCCAGTGTGCTATGGTAGTTAAACACAGTGCATACGAACGTGCTACAAAGTCTGCATTTCTTGTTGGAAGAGATATGATGTTATGTTTCGTTCAACATAATTAAATATATTTAATTAATGCAATCTATAACTACTTTCATCTATGTCCTTTATGTTGAGGAAAAGTTGCACAAAGACCAATCAATCTTCGTTGAACTATAGAATGAACACTCAAGACCACTGTGTAGAAAGCTAAGAGGATATCTTGTAATACAGTTTCTGATTTCCCAAAGACTTGCCACTCCTCATTTGTCTTATTCAACAGATGTAACAATAGACTGATGTCTTAGACAGGTTACTCTTTCATGCCTATTTAATCAAATCCTTTCTTTCATTAAGTTCTTTTTTGAAACTTGTGTGTAAAAAACTGTGTACTGGTGTGGACAATGTAACAATGTCATCTCACATTCCTGCACTGTTGTCATTCATGTGAAATATATGAAGTCTACATTTCCTTCAATTTAATTCAATTTGTGTAGGTAAAGGTAAAGCAATCCCATTACAGGCCTGGACAGGCCCTGAGGGTTCCAGGAGGTTGAGGCTCCCAGATTTCAAGACAGTCAGCACATGAAGGTGGTAAGGCTGTCAGCCTTATGCACCAGCCGCCTTTACCCCAAGGAAATATTCCTGGTACTCATTTCTGTTAGAGTCTGAGTCAACCCCAAGGCCAGAGTGCGGCCAGAATGATGTCAATGAAAAATTCCAGTGACACCATCGGGGACCGAAACCGCTACCTTCCGGCTTGTAGCGCAGTGCCTCAACCAACAGCGCCACTGCATGCCCTTTAATTTGTGTAGCTACACATTCTAACTAACATATAATCCCCTGAAGAAGTACATTAAAAATTATAATAATAATCATAAAAATCCTACAAAAAATTATCTAAATAACTGCTGTCTACAAATATGTTAAATAGTTGGCTAATATAGTACAAGTTCAGAATTTTAATCATCCTTTATAAAATGCAAGTTTGCCCATGTCAGTTTTCACTTAACATTAATAATCAGGATGCTTCTGAAAAAATCACTGTGAATCCAGCCCACATGCCAGTTAAATATGGACTGGTATATATGTGCAAGTTTCCAAAGTTGCATCACTTTCAGTTAAATATGAACAGATGGTAACTCTGTGTTGCCAACAAATTCAAAAAACATCAGAAAGTAAAAAATGGATACTACAATGAAGTGATAACTTCAATGAAGTAGCATGGAAACAAAGTCTTCTAGGTTTGTACCCTTATGGGATAACTAATTTTAGGTACGATTCTGGAACCAAGAAGAAATGAAGAAAAATTCTATTAAACTTTACACTGTTGATGCAATAATGTGACAGTCACTTCCAATATAGCATCCCTGCTGTGACTGCACCATTATGGATGCAACTTCACAGAACACCTCTCTTAAACTAACTTTATGAATGCATTCAAACTTCCTGGGTCAGAATTTCCATTCGTCACAAAAATGACAAGCTTCAAGTCAGACCTCTCTATTGATTTGTATGGCATCTGCAGGAGAATTAAGAAAACACTGAATCTAGCAGTGGGAATGCACTGCCTAAACTTGGCCATCACAGAGATAGTGAAAATCTGCATCCAGATACTCATTTTCATATGACTTACTAGGAGTTAGTATGGATTAACTCATTTCTACTTGCTTTCTCTTGATTTCCATATTTAAGAAAAATTCCAAAAAAGAAGTCAATACAAGGGGTATGGCTGTGCCCCAGTTACTTTAGAGTGAAAGGGCTAATTATGAGATCGATGTTATGTTTTTAGTGTGTATTACAATACATTGCGAGGAGATAAATTTCCTAAATATATATTTTCTTATCAACTTAATTTAACATAGGCCATGATATGATTAGTTTTAAACTATAACCAGAAATCATATAAAATTTATGACCTTCCAAATATGTTCTGGAATTCATAACCCCTTAAGAGTGAGTGCACTCAATTAATATCCACTTCAGAACCTACCAACAGACAAATTACAATATGGGCAAAAGTTGCTACTCAAGTGAATTTCTTGAAATTATATCACAAGATTATAACATATCACTCAAACTGGACTGTGATGTTGGAATATGACGAGTATAGTGCGACGCTGTTATGTCCTGCATCCTGACACTTTAATAAATACAGCAAAAGATTTTGTAAATAAATCCAACTCAGTGCACAATTTATTCTTAGCATACTTATTCTTAGTATATTTTCTCTGCACATTTTGGGCGACTATGTGCCCATCATCAGGAGAAAGAACTGTGTTTACGCAACACTTGGTACTTGTTATTCTGTGTGGATGACTGGTATGCAGGAGCATATGCTCCTGTATACCAGACAGTCATGCACACAGAATAACAAGTACCAACACAATTGTTTCTCCTGATGATGGGCACACAGTCGCCCGAAACGTGTAGACAAAATATACTAAGAATAAACTGTGCACCGAGTTGGCTTTATTTACAAGATTATACAGGGATGCACAGTCAACAAAACATAAATACAGCACAAAAATTTATCCTACATTCTGTGAAGCCTTAACTTTTACTTTACTGAGATACACTAGCATCCTGTTAAAAACAAATCAACTATCAACTAGTCACACTTCATGTACCCAGTGTGAAGATCCTTCACAATTAGTGCAGAAAACTTTTCAACAAATATACATACTGGAATAAAATTTTATTTACGAAACTGGAAGAAGAAGGTGTAAGCAATTCTCTCCAGAAGTTAAATATAACATAAATTTATGGGAGATAAAACCAATATAATGCCAAAAGTATAAAATGAAAAGTAATACAGGCATGTAACTGTATTATGCACATAATAAGCTATATAATAACTGCCTTCAATACCTACATATCATGAACCAAGAACATTAAGTGCTGCATGTGTGGCACTAGTGTTCTGGAACTCCAGAGCTCTTCAACATTCTTTCTGAAAATATATGTTATATGATGTTTTATGCATAGACATACTCTCACAATAAAAGTAAAATTACAAAACCATTGCATTAAAGAGCATATCCTAACAGTATTTTAATTTTCAGTCACCTGAAACATGAAATCTGATTACTGGACCATTCCATTAATTTTGTACATTGCTGGGATCATGCAGTATTATTGTTCATCCAGGTCTATGTCCTGGAAGCTTGGATATTACTCTTTATAGACTAAGAGCATCTTATCTAATTTGAGTCATAAGTTATAGAATTAAGCTTGATTACTCATTATTTTATGAACAAAGCATCAAAATTGTTTTAACTACTGAGCCATTCACTTTGCAGTAGCAAGTGATGCCATGGCTCTGATAAGAGCTGCATTTTCTTCTCTAAGTCTGTCTTTCTCCTGCGACATTTCTCGTTGAAGCTGAAATATGCGAGACTCCAAAGCAAAAATTTTGCGATCTCGCTCCTCAAGAAGGGACAGAAGACGTCGATTTTCTTCTTGAGCTCGCTCTAGCAACTGAAATGTTTCCAAACAACACAACAATCAGTAGACTGTTGAAACTGTATTATGTTGTTCAACAACTGATACTGGACAAGTTTACTATTATTCTTTTGTAAGCAGATTTTATTCTCAGAATCATGGATGATCGTATCTTGAATTCTAAATAAGCTGCCGTCTTTTGTGTCTACAGCTGACTGCTGGTGCAAATACATACACTAATGATACCTTGTACAAATCTGTTGAACTTAGTAAGAAAAAGAAGCAGCAGTAATTTCAAACCATTGTGACTGTTGATTATTATTCAGATATTGCTTCTAAAGGTCCAACAGTACAAGTGCATTCACTTAGTGAACATTTGTATTTTGTCAGCAACAATTCCTGATACATTTAGTGAAAAACCGATAAGAAGGTAGTATGACAGAAAAAGTCCCTGCCATTGTTGGAAACCAAACTGATATCATGCGCTCTACAGCCAGTCACTTTGCTGATACAGCTATTATGTCATTTATAAACTGATACCAGCACCAACCTCATCTGGATTGTCCCCAGTGGGTGTGCCAGGGCGCGGCCGACAAGGAGCCTCAGCCACATGCACCAAGCTGCTTACAGTTGAGTCTGACTGATTTAGACTATCAAATTCTTGATTATCTTCATCATCAGCTTCAAGATCAGATGGGCTATAAAGAAACCGTGCAATAGTATGGCTTTAATTTTCAGCTGTTGACGATAACAAAACTGCATGTGCACAATTGTAGATTTGCAAGAATAAACATACTGTAGTGACACTTCATCTGGTGATGCCATTATTTTTCATCAGCCATGTTTTGCATTACAATAACAGTGTATTTGTGGTGCATCTGGTTGAACTACCCAGTTACTGTGAGCCTGCCTGTATGAAATAAGGTGCGGGAATTATGTCCACTGCTATACATGGACTTTGCTGTGCTTTTCTGCCATGACTTTTCAATAAACAATGATCCTAGGGGGACCAGTGCTTGTCCATAAGATAAAGTTTTAGTACCATGATCATGCAATTCAACACCAGTTCAACTTTCTGTCAGTTTTAAGACAGTGGGATCTTGTGGGTTCACAAGGAAGTCTAGAGAAGCACAGGCAAAAGTAAATTAAACTTGAGTAAAAATCTTCTCAGGCTAATGGACACATCAAGTTGCTCAAACCAACCAAAGTTTCACAGAATGATTCTGTCTCCACCATCAGGGTTCTGAATTCAACTACCTTTCAGCAATATTAAGATTAGATAAGAAATAATTAAGAACATTCACCTCTTGTTCCTCCGTTGTGGATATGTTTTGTGAGGTATGCGATCCTAAACAAATACAAAGATAAAGGAAAATTAGATTGAAGAGCCTTCAATATATATGAAAAATGTAAATTCCACAGTACATCAATGGTCTAGAAGAAAAGAGCAGAATAATTATAATCTATAAATGCCTTTGACTTTTCATTTAAATAAAGTTCAAACTAGTACACCAAAGAATATCTCCATTATTCATATAGTTTAAACCAAATAGGGATAATATGAGTATGAAGAAAATCTTTGCCATTCAGTTTTGAAACACTCATACCTATCTCCCATCTCCTTTGAAACACCAATCATCACATTTCTAAAAACTGCACCCAAGCAATGCTCTTTTGTGTTTACCTCTGCTGGTTCACGTTCCAGCACCTGTTCATTGTGTTGCGTGTTTCGACGTGTTTCTGCCGTCTGAGTCTCGTCCTCATCCTCTCCTGTACTTCCGCCAGTAGACTGAACACACAACAGTTTCTTTACTGAACACTACCATTCATTCAATTACACAATTTCAGATGCTGCCAACAACTAGAACTTCAAAATTCAATCCTGAAAGGTTCCTATAATTGTACATTTACACTTACCATTACTGGCTTTCAGGGCTTTCCTAATAATAATAATTTTGTATTCTGAACAGCAGTCACATGTTTCAGAAGACAAATGTGTGTCCATCCTGCCTAATTGACTTGACCAGTGAATAAGATTCAACTGAGTACATGCTACCCCAACTTTTGACTTGTGTTTGGTAAAGATCAGTCCCTGAAATGTTGTGTCCTGTTCAGAAAATTAGATGATGGATATGAAGTCCAGAAAGCCAATAATAGTAAACCTCAAAGAAACTTTAGCAGTAAACATACTAGAAAAGTGTACTTACATGAACCAGAATTAAGTACAGCAGAATTTGCATTGCAATCCTTGTCCCCTCACAAACACACAAACTGCCATACCTACCACTTTAAAGTGCATAAAATATTGGTATGTTTAGGACCAGGAAAGCAGTGCATCCTTTCCAATCTTACCAATGTGACCAACGTCACAAGTATCCAATGTTGCACACACTCAAGCATTATTTACAATTTTTAAAGTTACTGCTACAAATGGAGAAATTTTATTTTGTCAACAGTTGTCACAGGTATTATGAAATTGTCATAGTTCCAGTAATTCTCACTAGAAGACAGTGCACACACAAGACGGTGGCATTAGGTAACTGAGCCACGCATGGGTAGGAAGGGATAGAAGTTGCTGTTGGTGATATATACACACACATCCAGCAAAAGAGTGTCTTGTTCACTGTGCTGCTTTTGAAGGTCAATTAAAATTTAAAATTGAATGACAATATCTTGACACAGATTCAAGTGAAATTACCTGTTTCCATTGCACTCTTGCATTTTATTTGTAAGTGACATGAAGCTGAATAAAATTATATTCTTGTTAGTAATGTTATAACTGCTTATTGTATGTGGTGTGTGACATGTAGGTAACAAACCCCACCTCTGTGGAAGGAAGATGAACCACACCAGTGCTACGTCGTTTCTCTCGTAATTTCCTGCGGTCACGTTGCTGCTGTTTTCCTTTGTTCATGTGATTTGCTCTGAAATCAAGAAACCTTTGTTACTGTTACCCATGTTATACTTGTATGTACAACAGATAGTAGTTTAATTCTTTCAGTTCCTTACAATGAACAATGCAGTTATTTTGGTAACCACATTCACTGTACTATGCTATTAATGGTGTTTAAGATGTATTACTTCTGCAGCTCCTTCTTATTTTATATATAACCCTGTCAATCGTGTGACACATCTCAGAAACTAACATTAGTAGATGCATATAAACATAAAAGTTTTTCATTTAATGGATGATATCTTGGAAAAATTGATAATATTGTGGTTGCATATCCAGGACTGAATCCTGGTGGGGACGAGATTTTCCATCTGTCCAGACCGGCCCTGCGGCCCACCCAGCCTCCTGTAAAATGGGTACCGGGTCTTTCCCTGGGGTACAGTACGGCCAGGACATGCTGCTGACCACCCACTCTCTTCTAGTGCCATAGTCATGGAAGAGTAGAGCTGTACCTCTACCCACCCTCTGGGCCACACCGGGCCTGCAACGGGATCACTTGACTTTTTTTGTGTGAGTGTGTGTGTGGTTGCATATACAGATTTTAGTCTGAGTCAATTTCATTCTCCACACTTTCCGCAATACAAATTTGGATATGATGTCAGAGACTCTTTTACTATATTTAATAAAGTCTCTTTTACTTCAACATATGATTGTAAGTGTGGTTACAAAAGACAAAACTGCATTGCTTAACAGTGTCAAATGCGCTTCTGGAGCACTCGAAATTCTTCTGCAAAGATAAAGCAAGATATAACTGATTATGTAGGGATGCTAGGATGATACAGAGGGGACTGGTTGACTTTGTGCACCAAAAATTGTTACTCAAATTGCAGTGCAGATTTTCTACGTGGGCATGCTAACCTAATACGAGCAATACCTATGCAGGTGTGGAGAGGCCCTAAGGGCTCCAGGAGGTTCAGGCTCCCATGATTTCTAGACAATCGGCACATGAAGGTGGTAAGGTTGTCAGCTCTATGCACTGGCCATCTTTACCCCATGGGATATACCCCTTGTACTAATTTCTGTTACAAGCTAAGTTGACACTAATCTAATATAGTTTATCTAATTTCTATATCTCTCAACGATCAATAAATATCCTTAACATTTTGTTTTTGCTTCCATGTAACTGAAATTCTATGCTCAGAATCAGATACTGCATTGCATATAGTAAAATTATGATTTATGTGACATTTATAAGTCCATGCATAACAAAGTAATACTTGAAAAACAGTATCCTACTGCACCATACTGGGCCAGAGAATAGAGAGGAGTGACTTCAGGACCAACAACAAAATATATTTATACAAATACACACTATCAAATATATACAAGATGAGTTCAACTTCAATAAACAAAATACACAAAAACCTTCAGGCAATCCACTTGATTACTCCACAAGAAAAGAGAATATACCAAAGACCTTACTTGTCCATAGATAGATGTAGCCTTGCGAGGAGCCAACGGCCGACTGGCCAACTCTCAGCCAAACCAAATTTTGAAACACCACCACCAAAGACAGAATTTAGATCCAATCCACAGGTTCACCAGTTAACTGCAGACCGGTTGCCTCACCCCAAGACAACCCCAACACAGCTAAAAGGGGTTCAGATTCAAGGGCAATTAAGGATGGGGAACAAGATTTTCACTGCAGGTGGGAGTTAAAATGAGCCACACCCCTACTACATAAATTAGCTATGTAATTACTTTTAGTATTATTGGAAAAACACACAGTGTACAAGATAATAATTTACAGAAATAAACCGACAAATTATATAGAAAAGCAAGCAATCATGCTCTAGCTGTCACCATTGTCTGCCTTCATTCCATAATTCCACTGTCAACACATAACTCGTGTCTATGACCTTTACTGTGTACCTGCATGGAATAAAAAAAATTTATTTTGGCAAACACCCACCCTCACAGAAAAGAGAGAAAGATGATGGAAAGAGAGAGCACTAGCAGACATTATCTGGCAGTATGGAGAGGCATGCTACAGATGCTGCTTAAGAGTGAATTCAAAATACAGTGCTGTCTCCGCTCCTATAGCTTCAGACTCAGTTTTGCGGTCCTACAAGCTGGGGCAATGAATGGGAAACAGAGCCACAGTGCTCATTCCTGAATTCTACCTCTTTTATGAGCAATATATTGTGAGATTTAGTCTTATGGGATATAGCTCCAAGTATTTAGTAGGTTTGTGGGAACCTGCTGCCTCTGTCACCAGGGTACATTTGAATTGCTCTGGAACATTGGTACCAATACACCAACCCACATAGCATCACATCCTAGAAGACCATGTTCTTAAAATTCATCAAGAACATTACATTTTCACAAAAAGTGTTATATGTTTTCCAATTTTATCATCATATGCAACTTAGTAAGTGCAGGTATTAGGTGTGTTGCTTCATATTAAGGAGACCTGGGTCTGAATCTGCAACCAGAGATCTAATATCTTGACTGAGATTTCTTGTGTTATTTTATCTGTCTGTGTGGGCTAATTCTGTGACAGTTTCCTAAAGCAGGCCAATGAAACAACAGGCTAATAATGTTATTGGTGGCAAATCAAGGATAAACTCCATGAAAGAAGAGAACTGGGTCTGTTTATAGGAAAACACTTGACAGACCAATTAGAAATGTAAAAGGTTTTCTATGTCTAATATGTAAAGAATATGTATTTTGTTTTGTAACACTATGCTTACTAAGAAAGGTTGGTTAAACATGTATGTTTATTTACACTAAAATATTAACTGAAGCCATACCACTGTTATTCATTACGAATGACCATACATACTGTACAAACATGCATGTCTCTAGGGAAATGGTTAGTTGACAGACTGGTTGTGCAACCAAATGAAAGCTGGCTACAATTTAGCGGAAATGTCTGTTACAGTACTTCAGTGCAGAATTCATAAAGACTGGAAGCTTACTATCACAGCTACTGCCATGTTCATTTGCAGATGCATCCACTTACATTTCAAATAACTACTAACCTGTTGACATGTTCAGTTAGAGGTTGTCTGACAGTAACACACCTGTTGACTCGTTTCTCCTTGGCCCTACTGAGGGGCTTTGGGCTAGCGTCATGTTCTGCTGGGAAATTGCCACTGATGTTAAGGGATTCAGAATTTTTCATTTCGCCACCTCCCCCATCATCCATGTCCCCACCTCCTGGATCTTTAAGGAAGCCAAATTGAATCAACACATGAATCCCACAGTTCACACACAAGAAGTATACTGTATAATAGAGAAGAATACAGTTGTCTTGGATGTGACATCACGTAGTTTGATAGTGATGTACCAATGTTTAGGAGGAAACTATCTACCAGCCTATATGGTATCACATCCAGGAGACAGTAATCTTCAGGAAATATATTAATTTCAATCTTACATTCAACATTGTCAGCAAAAAGTGCAATACTGTATCTCACTAAATAAATCATGCATCATAACTGACAATGCAAAATTAAAAAATAAATAAATAAATAAATCCCATTCACTTAATATTTCTATTCTTAAATATGAAAGACAGCAATGTGGCATGTCTCCAAAGCTATACGGTGAAAGTGTTAATGTTTTTATTGAACACTATAAATTTTAAACAGTCTATGAATGTAGCATACAGTAATATGAATGGAATAATCTAAATGTCCATACCAATGATACTGGTTTATTAATTCCAAACTGGGCTTTTAATCAATTACTTTAACCAAAAACTCAAAAAAATTAATTTGATGATATATGTATTCCATTTAATAAAAATCTCTGGAGGTAACCTGTCAAGACACAACATGAAATCGAGTGCCAACAACATCCACCTTGTCAGTTTACTGTAGGACTATGCTGCATGTACACTTCTTAACTGTTCAGTGCTGAGCATTATGCATATGTAACATACAGAGTGATGCTCACAATGCTGAATGCTATATAGTTAGTTATATCTGTTCTTATGTGGCCTCCATTTAAATTCCAGTCTTCTGCTGATCATTTTGGGAATTTAATTCCAGTGCTAAAGGATTAAAGAAATTTTCATTTGTAAATTTGGTTATGACACTGTTGCCCCGTAATTACTCGCCTCCCCCCCCCCCCCATAATGCTACAGTGTCACTGTCTGTAAGACCCACAATAAGAATCTTCACCACTTGAAGACCTCAGATCTTCAAAGATCTACATGTCTCTAACAGCCTGTTGAAACATGCCACTTATTTCCTGTTGACTTTTCTTTCAAGTGACATGGGGTGACACACTAAGGTATTATTCACAACAACTGATTCTATAATTATATAAGCCTTATTCTGTACTCAACATCCTACCTTATCACTGTAATATCAGTTTAACTTTACAGATGGCAATGGTCCATTACAGCATTAATAATTAATGACAAGTGAACTTTACTAGATATTATGCTATGTGTCAGTTCTAAATTAACAATCCATATCAAAAGTTATGCCCGAAACATACAAAGGCAATAGTACAATGCAAATGCTATCCTATATTCTTTCAGTCACAAACCAATTCTAGCAGGAGGATTCACGGTCCGTGCACGAGCAGTTCGAATTCGAGATCGTCGAGATGACAGTTCAAAATCATTCTCCAAATCCTCTTGACTGACTGAGCTAGATGCCATTTTTCTGCAAAATCAACAGCCACACACATAACATATATAGGCATTCCTGGCTTTCATTATAGTTACATTATACAGGTTATTGTTATGCCTTTGGTTTCACTCACTAGCTTCAGTTTTCATGGAAATATTGTGAACTTTAACATGTAAGAATTAAGTTTCAATATAATCCATTTTAAATGTGTATGAAGCCTAATTTTCGTGTTTCAGGAAAAAAATTTAATTATTTGTTATTCTCCAAAAAAGGTATTACAAATCCACATGATGTCCCATTACTGTAACATTCACACAAAGTCATGGTATAGGTTGTAGCCAAACATTGTCAGTACATTTGCTTATCAGAGAGAAAGATTGCTGGCATCAGTTGCAGGCAGTTCAGGACTGTCTGTCTTAAATTTCATTGACAGCTTCATTTTAGGGAACCGCTGGATACAGAGAGCTTTAAATGGGGGGGGGGGAAGGTTAGCAGCAGAGAACAGAATTGGGTGACTAATGCTGGCAGTCGAGTAAGAGAACTCAGTGAGGTGGTGGACAGTGTGATAACCTAAAACAGCAGGTTACAAGTTTGGGAATGAAGTGACTGTTGGTTTTCCATTAATTTGAACATGATTTTTGTTTGATTAACTGAACAAGTTCAGACATTTCACTTCAGATACAATTAAATATGTAAACAAATGGTGAAGACTATGTGTTGATCTGATGAACCCCACCCATATCCCGTAAGAAGTTTCACCTACCACACAGAGCAAGTCAGGGCAAACGAGATACAAAAGGGTGATCGTGTACAAGGTGTAATGTTTACTGAGTTTGGGAAAACAACATATTATTGTGGCAATCACTGTTACCAACTACATACAAAATTTTATCCAACATTACCTCCATACGTCGACAAACTTACAGGGGGTCATCGGTGTGGATCTTGACATAAAAGACCAACTACCAGTCATATATTCTACGTTGTCAAATACTCGAGAAAATGTACAAATACAATGGTGCAATGCATCACCTATATATACACTTCTGTAGAGGGTATGATTCAGTTAGGAAAAAGGTTTCATATATAGGTATGCGCCACATTACAACATTTTGATCAATGACGGAACGCATATATGACGGTGGTCCCATAATATCATAATATTGTAATATAATACTTACCATTGTGTTACACTTGCCTACAGTATTCAGTAGAGTAACATGCTGTACAGGTTTGTAGCCTAGGAGCAATAGGCTATACCATACAGCCTAGGTGTGTAGTAGGCTATACTGTACTATCTAGGTTTGTGTAAGTACACGTTCACACAACAACATCACCTAACGCTGCATTTCTCAGAAAGTATCCGCATTGTTAAGCGACGCATATCTTTATTTTCATTGAGTCTGTCATCTCCATAAAACTAGTTAGGTTCATAAAAATGTGTTCCAATGAAACCTATCATAAAGTACTGATAGGCAAACATTTGTCAGATACATTTCCTATTCAGAATGGTCTGAAACAAGGAGATGCTTGGTCACCATTGCTTTTCAATGTTGTTTTCGAACAGGCCATTAAGAAGTTTCAAGCAAACCAGGAGGTGGTGAAATTGAATGTGACACACCAGCTTGTGGTCTGTGCTGAATATGTTACTTCTTGGGCAAATACACACACAGTACAAAGAAAACACAGGAACTTTATTAGTTGCTAGTAAGGACATAGGTCTAAAATTATATGCTGAGAGAGCTAGACACATATGTTCATATGTCATCAACAGAATGCAGGACAAAATCACAACATAAAGACAGGTAATAGATGCTTTGAAGGTGTAGCAATGTTCAGACATTTTGAAAGAATGACAACATTAAGATATTTGGGAACAACTTTAACAAATCAAAAGTGTTTGCCAAGAAATGCCTACTATTGTTCAGTCAAGAATCTTCGGTCTTTACAACTGTTATCCAAAAATATAAAAATGAAATATACAGAAGTATGATTTTTCTTGTTGTTTTATATGAGTTGGAAACTTGGTCTGCCACACCGGTCACAGTTGCTTGAGAATATGTTGCCGTGGAAGAATATTGGACCTAATATGGAGGGGGTAGTAGGAACTGGAGGAAATTGCACAATACAGAGCTTTATGATGTGTTGTTCTCACCAAATATTATTTGGGTGACAAAATGAAGAAGAATGTAGTGGGTTGGCATGTGACATATAAGGAGGACATACATGGTTTTGGTGGGGAAACCTAAGTCAGACAACTTGGAGAACCTAGGCACAGACAGGAGGATAACATTGAAATAGACCTCCAAGAAGTATGATAAGAGGATGCAGACTGGACTGATAAGGCTGGGAATAGGGACATGTGTAGGTCTCTTGTGAACACAGGCTTCAGGTTCCATACAATGCAGGGAATTTCTTGACTAGTTAACACTACTAGCTTCTCCAGGACTGTGCTCCATGTAGTTTGAGTTCCACAGCAACAGCAAGCTTGTTATTCCCATTATTAGGTACTGGCACCATGTAGAAAAGTTGGTCATGTTGCCACATCTGCATGACCAATCTGCCTTCATATTCAGGATGAAAGTGACAAGAGTAAGTGAATGGTGCATTGTATAGGCCGACAATCTTACAGGACCACAGGAGAGGGACTGAACTGCTAGTTCCTCTCCCCCTTATATGGATCTCAGGCACACCTACATACATAAACCCATTTACACACTCTACTCACTTTTCCCTTAAATATGTAGATAGTACGTCTCTATGAAACGGCAGCACACCCCACTTTTATATGGCACCAACATCCAACAGCACAGTGATTGTTAATACTGAATATGATAAAAGCCTTAAACCTGTAATGATATGTTATCTTCGTATTTCATAACATCTCATTGATAAAAGAAACTGACAGCAAAACTTCTATTCCTCTTGGTGTATTTAACGATACTTTCACTTGTTTAGATTATGTGATGTTTGAAAGACTGGATGATTAGTGAACACTGAATTTTAAAAGACGTAAATAATGCACTCGAATGCAAATGAAGAGTTCGACCTAAAACGAGGTACTATCTTGACCAGAGGGCCTGAATAAAATGACGGAAACCCTCAATGACAACGACCAAAAGTGTGGGCCAAGATATGAACGCGTGACGTCCCAAATACAATGCAAAGGTAAAAACCACACCGCCGCGTCGTTTGGTGACGGAAAAATATTTACTATTGATTGACTATTATGAAAAGAAAACGATACTAAAACCTACAGCCACTTTCAGAAATTATATGCTTACGGAAAAAGGCTTTGTGGGACTGTTCAGCAAACAATAGATTGAGCTTGGTCGTGAAGTGACTGTCGAATATACACGTCTGCCATATAGGTGTGAATCTGCCTTCAGTTAGTTTTTGTACTTACGCTTTACGTACAAACTTATGTTTAACGAACACCAAATATAAGTTTAACACTTGTATCAACGCTCAGCCACAGACCTGTCAAAATATTATGACAATACTGCCTTCTAGTGGCTTTTGCTTATTTCTTACAGCTGCATGACCACTCCTTGCTCTGACACACCGCACCGGCTCTGCATACAAACACGCATGCACGTCACAATGGAGCTAACAACGAAGGCCAGCTTGTAACGTGGTCCATACAAGCAACTGTTGGTATGCTTGTCATACAGGTTGTGAGGGATATTACGCGAAGTGAAAGGCGTGGAAGGAAGATATGGGTTGAGTGTAGTGTCTGTGGATCATTTCTTGTATTAAAACAATAAATGATATTTACATTCAAATGCACATCAGGTTCTAATGCATTAGAATTTAAAAGTGGCAATTTTCTGATTTATCAGTTGTGATTCAGACTTTTGTGTTGCTGATTCAGTACAGTTGGTATAACTTTACTTCATGAATTGTAGTGCGATTGATGTGTGATGTTGTTCCACCGTCAAAGCGGCTTGGTAAAATAAACTAGGTAATATCCCTGTCACCTTAATTTGTGAATTCTCAGCTTTCGCCTGTAATCAAATTACGATACGTTGTATGCATTATGTGTCGTGTTTGTCATTGTGAAGTAAACATAGCCATCATTTATCGTGGGGAAACAAATATTTTTCCTACTGTTCGTGCAAGTTTTTTTCGTAAGTTCGGTTAGCGTGTTTTATGAAACTTGAAAAACTTAGTTTATAGTTTAGGTTAGTACTTGTTTGTATTGGAAAGTAATATGTGCGTTACGTTGGAAACCGTTTGGTCTTTTAAATTGACACTGACGGTATTACACAGTACCGCAGTTACATTGTTACATAGTATGTTAAAGACGGAAGTGAATATGGGAAACCAAGAGGAAACCTTTGCTTTGTAATTCATTTTCAACAAAATATCTTCCACGTGTGATAATGCATGTGACAGGCTGCACAAGTTTTCACTGCTTTTGCAGAACACGTACTGGATACCTGCGCGTACTGTACATTGACAGCCCGTACAGATTGAGCAAGGCCATGTGCTATATGGATGGCCTGGTGAAGAAAACAGTATAAAATGCATTTACATCCAAACAGCTTCAACGGGCAGGAGGGCTTCATGTTAAGTCGAACAGGGCACCCCACAATGAAATCACTGACAGAGAAAAGAAACACCCAAAGAGAAGCAAGACTGGGTGTAGCATTCGGTTAACTGTACCCGCTAACCCTGTTAGTTCACGTCCTTCCATAGGCGTTGGCATGGTATTGCTGCTTATTCCTGACAGTCTGGGTGTTGAGCCTTAGAAAGACCGTGATGATGATGATGATAGATGTGGTCTATAAAACACTGACTCTTTTAAATAACCTGATATGGCAGTGAGCCTCAGAAGATTTCATTGCAATTTGTTTTTGCAAAAGCTTTGTGAGATATAGTAACAATAAATTAATTTCTAGACCTGTTACTATAGTATAGTCAACTATGTAGATACAACTGATGTAAAACCAATTTGTTATTTCCACTATAATTTTAGAGGATCTCCCTGTTGATGGTCAAATATGACTAAAACTTGTAGGAGTGTAAATAAGTCAGTTGATACATACTGATAATTTTGTAATGGGATGGTGCTTTATTAATTTGTTTGATAAGAGTTGATTTCTGTTAAAATGAAGTTTTTATTTTTTTGTAGGGTTACATTTTTAAATGATGCAAACAAAGTACCAAACATCACCTGTTCCAAGTCGGAGTCCATCATCGCTCAGTAATAATTTACGAGGAGGTTCACCTCTGCCAGTCCCAGTTGCATATAGGTTTGTAATCGAATGCTTATGAGTTTGTAAATATAGTACTGTGAATTTTAGAGTGTAACAACTCAGCCTCTTCTTAGGATTGTAAGTTGTACATAGATTTATAATCAGAGGGTTTGATGTAAACATGCTGCACCTTCATTTATATAGATCTGTTGGAAACAAGATGTGAATAATTTATGTGGATTTGTGTTACAAAAGTTTTCATGGTGTATAATTCAAGTTATTTTGTCCAAACTGGCCTTAGTTGTAGATCAGATGATTATACTTTTTCATGCATCATTTTGTGTCCAAGCTCTGTGTGGTTTTCAAATTACAGACACATGCAAATGTGGCAAAGAACTGTTATATTCTTTCTTGCCACTCTTATTTTATTCTTGTGTCCAGTTCTTGATACTGTTTCATGTTATTCCTTCATTTTAATAGGTTGGACTGTATGACAGCAGCAGCAAAGAGATACAAGTATCTTCGAAGACTTGTAAAATTTCGACAGATGGACTTCGAATTTGCGTTCTGGCAAATGTTATACTTATTCATTGCACCTCAGAAAGTATATAGGAATTTTCACTATAGAAAACGTAATTATTGCAATATATATATAAAACACTTTAGTGTGTGTGTGTGTGTGTATGTATGTTTTGTTGGGTGAGTATGTGTTTTTTCACATTTGTTGGCATATTTCTGTTTATGCATGCGTATATCACGTGCATGCATGCTTATGTGGTTTTTTCCATATACTTTTGTGTGTTTGTTTGCACCCATGTGTGTATATGTGGTATATGCTAGGGATGGAGAGTATAGCTCTAGAACCGTACTCTTCCTTTTCTTGACTGATGTGGATGACATTTTGTACAAGGTGACTCATTACTACTTTTTAGTAACTAATAATAGGAGCGACCATTATAGGCCATTTTTAGCCCTCTCTTAGATTCATCACAATGTTATGTTACCATGTCTTCAATGTTGTTTCCCCACAAAAACTGTGTATTATGGAATTGTTTTCTGCATATCTCAGCCGCATGTTCGTTCCCTTACGGATATCTAGATTTCTCTGAACAAAGAATACTGCATGTCTTGCATAAATTATGTATGCACTTGTTATGTAACATGCAAAATTTCCCACTCAGTTTGTATATCTTGTGCTCATATAGCAGGGGTGGCAACAACACAGGTTGCATATGTCACTGGTTTGGCTCGCACAAGTTGCCAGTAAAAAAATAATGTTTATGTAGTTTTCATGTATGCAAGGCTGACTGTGAATGGTGTTTTGAAAGATTTCCTAAGGAAGGATAATCATAACTGATCGAAACTAACCTACTGTGGGTGGTTGAACATAAATAAGATGCAACAAAATAAGTCAAAATATCTCATTGTGTTAATGAATGGCTCTTGCCTAAGTTGCCTTCCGAAGTGCAGCTCCCAAAGTCCTTCTAGCTGGTCATCCCTGCCATACAACATAATTTTTTAAGCACTTTTTTGCTAAGCACACTTCATTGTCTTCCCTCACATGGATATCTATCTCATTTGTGCCAATGGAGTTAATGCATACAGTTTGTTTAATAAAAAAAAATTTGGGGTTTTCTTCACTTGCAGAAACAAAGTCACAGTTTGCACGAGATGATCCAGCATTCTTGGTTCTTTTGAGTTTCTGGCTTTGTGGTAAGTAAATTAAGTCATGTAGGCATACAGGAATAAGGTATGAAACCTGATCTTGGATGGAAAGATGGTGTGTAAACCCGGGGAATTGGACCCGTGTGTATAAGATAGGTTTCATAGTACATTTAAATTAATTCACCTGTGAATGACAGAGTAGTGATGCGGACATGCACCATGGGCGTTCTGGAGTACACAATAAAGTGGGGAAAAAGTCTTCAATGGTCCCAAAAGTTTAATACTAACTGCCTTAGTGCTGCAAAGGAGATATAAATCAGACTGTACCAGTGTGTGTGAAAAATCTGGAAACATGGCTAACATAACTCATTATCATATTTTAAATGATCATACATGACAGAAGAGATGATGTTTGATGTAAAGATATTAACAGTTTTTCTTTCTTTGTTGTTTTTCAGCATCTTCAGTTGGTTTTGCCTTAGTACTCAAACTTGGTTTTTGGGGCTTTGTCAAATTCCTCATGTATGTGATATTTGTAGATTGTATAGGAGTTGGCCTGCTCATAGCCACACTGTTCTGGTGAGTGATATTCATATTGCTGAATGTGAAAGTTATATGTGTCATCCTCTTGTAATAAAAGAGTGCAAATGTAATTATTGGTTATACCGGTACAGATTATTAACATTTTTGTGTGAGCAGGTGATGGCACAAAATTTATGTGTTAAAATATGCGTATGATTTGTATCTGAAACAGAAATATTCAGCTGTTTAGTCTTAATACAGAGAGGTTAGATTTGGTAAACAGGAGTTACTGTTGAATAGATGTTTGCCGTATGAGGGATTTAATGTATGAAAATTATGGGCTGCTGATAGTGACATATCTCTTCATTAGGAGATCACTGTCTTCTGGGGTATGACACCTCACAGTTTGGTACCTTGTTCTGTTGGAGGAACCTGCCGTCTCCATCTGTGGAGTAGATATTTCCTGAAGATAAAAGATGGCAGATTCCTCCAAAATTCTGGTGACCAGCTGTGAAACTACATGGGGTTACATCCTAGGAATCCATGATTTTCATAGTGCCTGCCCTGAGGACCTCAAATCTCATTGTCAGTTATTTGTTACACTATATTTAAGTTTAAATTACTTCATTGTTTATCAGTTGTTATTGGGAGATTTCAGTCTGATTGTTAGTCAGTTCCTCTAATTTCATTAGCATGTTCTGTGTTGCAGGTTTGTAAGCAATAAGTATCTCATCAAACCATCTTGTCAGGATCAGGATGTGGAATGGGGATATGCGTTTGACGTTCATCTCAACGCATTTTTTCCCCTTCTTATTATTCTTCATGTATTTCAGCTCTTTTTCTACAATGGTGAGTTCATATTTTGAGAACACATGAAATTTAGACCAAGGGGATAATTGTCATTATCTGTTAATATTTGATTAAATTCTTACATTGAATTAGTAGTTGATGTGTGGCTAGATGTTAGTACAAAATTTAGACCAAGGGGATAATTGTCA
>Ga0123352_10003392_pt1 | contig 23010 bp, 18 predicted proteins | sample TergutLab28metaG_FD_89700 | JGI IMG/M metagenome (GOLD analysis project Ga0123352, IMG submission 89700) | Labiotermes labralis P1 segment gut microbial communities from Petit-Saut dam, French Guiana - Lab288 P1 | ecosystem: Host-associated > Arthropoda: Insects > Digestive system > Gut ...
GGAGCTTGCGACTTATTTGTTGAGTTATTTCATGGGTTGTATTGCTCTGGTTCGATGTGTGTTGATGTTACGGTGTGGTTTGGCTGGGGTGGTATGGTATCCGTATGCAGGCTTAAGCACTGCTTCAGCCTGCATACAGATACCACAGTTGGTTAATTACTAAGATTATACTGAGATGCACGGTCAGCAAAACATAAAAAAGGAGTTTAATCAGTGTCGTACGATATGCAGAGATTAATGGCAGAAAGATTATGAAGCAATTGAAAGAAGCTTTTGTAGTCCATTTGAAAATACCACTTTAGCGTATTTCTGGAAAGAAACATCAGTCAGTACAGGTAAATCGGAACTCGTCTTCTGCACAGGAATTCGGTAAATACGAATATAAAGTGCAAATGACACCCACTGCTCCATTACGTTTAGTTCCCCCCCCCCCCGTATTAAAGCCATGTTAACACTTATGTATGACAGTAAAGAGAAATTACAAAAATGACAGTCGAAGAATATGTGGTATTGTAATGTACTTGGCAACGGTCTCAGTATCTTGACTAAGCAACTTTTATACAAGTTAAGTAAATACGAATATTGGACATTGGAGGAATAACAGTTAACATGGAAATAACCCAGTACTCGGAGAAAAATATCCTATTCCAATTTTTCCCAACAAAAACCCCATGTGTAGCGGTCAGGGACATCGCAAACATAGAAAAACTGAGAAATCAGAAACGTTTTTACGTAGCATTGTTTTGGAAAAAAGCTCTCTTTAACTTAATGTAATAATGCAATGAATAGTTGCTTTCGTTCCACTGGCGAGCAGTTACACCCACGGTAAGCACACGTGCACGAACAAACAGAGTAAAGAATTTCACACATTTAGCAACATTTTAGTGTTTTGAATTGCGGCTGCATTATTACAGGTGCACTTGGTGTGAAGGAAGTCATAACTGATAGTCAGCATCATTATTTGGCTCTGTCAATTTTCATTTCCGCAAGGTTTTGTTTTTCAGTTTTATTGGCACAAAAGCGCGAAAGAAAATTTACATGTATTTTAGTGGACTCGAAATCCATAAATCAATCGGTCACTTGTATTGACAACGAGAACAATAAAACAAATGTCACTCACATGACTGCGTTACCAAAATTTGTGTAACACCCGCTGCCTGAACTTCCCACAAAAAAGCGACCTAAAATGCAGGTTCTTATTTCGTTGGGGACTAACAATTTCCCTCAGGCCTTGCTTCCAGTGTCAAAATAAACCATTTTCATGCATTATTTTACACAGATTGCACGCAGAATACAAGCACAGACCGTGGTTTGTTTGTTTTCTCTGTGTAAGTTTCGAGTTTGAAGTACGTTGACCCACTAAAATGAGTTTAGTTCGAGATTGGGGGGGGGGGGTGTTTTGCATTGCGATGGTGCGGGCCCACTTTATGTGAACAGTGTGTCAATGCTTCATATTGCGATATGACATTCTGTGTGTCTGCAGTTGCAGGACGACTGCTGGCTGGACTTAGGATTACGTTCTTCCGGATCTGTAGTCTGTTAGTTATTTTCGGAGGTACCCGCTACCTTATTGTTCATACTTCTATCAAGAAGGAGGAGTAACGAGTCCCTCCAAAACGTCGAAAAGTAGCTACCCGACCACATTGCGTCACAACCTAGACCATGAAAACCTCACATTTCTCGGAAGGCTAGCGCGTTTTCAAGGTTAATGGATGCCGGTGGATTTGTCTTCTTTATTATGGTCCTTTACTGCTGTGAACATAAGCAAGTTGTGTAGGTCCATTTGCTCTGAATATTCGTGAAGTAGACGCCTGCAGTTACTTTCTGTTTGATTCTTGTCGAATATTTCCAGTGAGCATGAATGTATTTGAGCTTGACCTATGTGCCTGAGTGCCTGAACTGCTAGGACACAGTCAAATTGGTTTCTGCTCATAATATTAAAAAAATTCGTCGAAATTGCAGATGGCAGTGGCGATAACGACTGCGACATTCGCTGTGTTGGAAGAACACGCGTGACAGTTCCGCGACAGCGGCCGGCGTGCAAGTTCATACGGCTGCAGGGTATCTCGAGATGCTAGACGCGAAAGGTTACCTTAGGTCTACGTTTGTCCACAGTAACTGTACAGATACTATCCCTATAGTGTGTTTCTGGTTTCAGACGCGATATGTTGACACATACGATGGACTGCATTGTACCCACTTCGAAAACCTCAGAGTCTGTGTTTCACAAATCGGGCCGTTAGAACAACTCGCGTCCAATAAGAACATCGATAAACAAGCTGAGGCTATAGACAAGCCGTTGTCGTTTGTACAAAGGACGGCACTGTCGACAAAGTCAAGCTGGCAACCGCTGCGGATCCAGTTCGCAATGACAATCGACAAGCGTCTCACTGACAAATGGTCAGATGCTAAACTCAATCAAGACCTCGCCCGGCTGCACAGATCCTGCAAACCCAAATCATTCGTCAACATTTTCCGAAGTTCGCAGATCCAGTTACCAAGCCCTGCTCGTTTTAAACAGAAATGTCCCAGTAGCTACAAAAAGAAAACCTGGGCGTCGTCCACATGCAAGGAAAGTTTCGCTATTGTGCACAAGCATCGTCACACACATGGAGGATACTGTTATTACTAATCCATTTAGGGGTGATGAATGCAGCTACACAATACACACATCTGAAAGAAATCTTTTCATACAATGAGTAGTCATCAAATCTTGAAAATAAACATTCAGACAGATAATCCGTGATTATATACCTTGGTTGTACCGTGATGTTATGGCGTATCAACACTCTACCAGCTCACAGACAATAGTCATGTGGGGCTTCCATTATTAAAGAAGAAAGCAGTTATTTTGGGAAGAAAGATGAAAGAGAATGTTATCAGACTACGTACTTGGTGTGCACCCTCATCTTCCTCAGATAAAGGAGGAAATCTTCTCCCCACGCTGCGTTTGAATGAACCTACGGTACTGGATGATCATTCGGCTGCCTGTGGAGTAATTTTGAGGAGATGTCTGCTACAGCTCCTAGTCTCAGTATGGATAAAGAACACAGTGCATACGTACAGTGTTGATAAAGAGGTCAGGGTGGAAAATAAGGAAGATAGCACCAGTTACAAACACGGGATTGAGTCTACGAAAAGGAAGTTGGGCAGAAAAAGACAGTAGTTCAGCATTATGAGTGGAACAGTATCTGGACCACAGAAGCAAAAGGGCGTCAGTCCAATTTTATCATATTTGATTTAATACACAAATTTTCTTAAAATTTCACGCCCTTTCGGATGCAGATGATTGTAAGTCCAAAAACTGTCCCCGTGTAGCTGGACAAAGAATTAAACAGCACTAAGACACATATTTTCCAAGACATATGATGTGTTACTTCACACACAAGATCGGACTTAACACCCTTCTGTTTCTCAGGTCCAGTTATGTGGGCTGGTATGTGAAACGTTTGTTACACGCGAATAAAAATAGATAGGTAGTGAATGATACCCAGTGAATTATTGTTACATTACGAATAAAATTTACCTAAGCGTGACGTCAACAAAACGAGATGTGAGATGTGTAACATTTGAAGGATATGAGAGAGGCAAATAAGATTTGTGACTGGTGCCAGGAAATTCGCTTCCTCCTCTATTGCATGTTGAAGTATATTGACGCAGGGTAAAAAAACTTCTATTTTGGAAAATTATTACTTGCGCAGAATGAAAAAAAAAAGCCTTCTTACTGCGTCTTGTTTCTTTACGTGTCTTTTTCCTTGTTTCCTTTCATCATCAAGTCTCAGTCCATCCTCAGTTCTCTACAGAGTGGAAGAGAAATGGAAGAGGAACACTGCGACGATACACTGAGTATCCGTTGATACTCTGTACAGGTCTGGTATAAGCAGTTCCAAAAAAATCCATTGGAGTTGGAAGGAGTGTTATTTAGTGTAAATAACAACCCTCGCAAGAATACATGGACAGGCCTATTGGAAGAACTTGATAGAATTTCCGAGTTTCACTGTTCATGTTTTTTAGAAAACCGAGTCTTTATATTGGCGATATGTGTGGGGAGGCGGTTGGAACAAACCGCAACTTGCCACCGCGCTCAGCTCCCAGTGTCTGCTTTGTTACTGGGAATCGATGTTCCCCCCCTCCGCAACACAAATTCCCGGATCCTTTCTCTGTAGTTTAAAAGCCACATAACTTTGTACCGACGTACGGGTTCTTTGTCTTCACTCTCTTAATGTACAATGATCCACTACTATACTGTTCATTAAAAGTTAAACGATTTGACGTTGAAAACCACCTCATTCCCACAACAATTCTTACGTGTAGAACGCATGGGCTTTCACTGCCACGTCCGCTACACCCATCTCTTACTATTAATTCTATTATTATTATTATTATTACAATCAAAATAACAATAAGGACAGCTGTAAAAACAAAAAATAATTAAGATTGGTTGAAATGCGCAATAGAAATTTACGTATCTTAATAAGAAAATTGCCTTCTCTTGATTCACCCTATTCTGAGGAATGAGGCTTTTGAGCCCGAGAAATGCTGATATGTTTACAGCGCAATAAAGAGTGTTTTTACTCACAGTTAAGTCACTGTCGGACTTGTTCAGGGTGTTTCAGGCCAAGTGCACACAGCGCAGTATTTATCAGAAGCTAGTAGTTGCTCAAGATATTTTTCCTTCTTCCACAAGAACGAAGTGTTATTACAGCTCGCGGCTGGTCCGGCCTTAAACGTGATGTATGTTACGTCGTCACACACCATTTCTCAAACTCATGGTTTCATACTGTGTTACTATGAGTTACAACCACAAAGTAGCCTGGTAGATAACCACACACTGTACTACACGGTACCAGATTACACAGTTTCATAACCCAATGGATTACAACACGATTCATTCTCACGAACATCTAAAACACGATGTTTAAATTTATATGTATTTGTAAGACATTAGTAAAAATAGTTCCAGCAGCTAATTCGCCTATGAGCCCAATATTTCTAGTGCTGCTCCTGGTAGCCTACAGCTACTACCACCACCACCACCACTACTACTACTACTACTATTTCTCAGTACACAAGATACAATATACTCTGTGCGATCGTCAGAGTACCAATTTCAAGTTTACATTTCTGTGAATTAAAACTGAATATATCTGGAAAATATATTACCCTTTTAAGAGTACTAATTTTGTTCCCACTTCAGAAATTAACACATTTTCCACACTGCCTTTGACAGTGATAATAAAATATTTGGCAAAGTAAGAGGAGTGTAATAGTTCTGGTACATGCACTGTGCTATTACTTATAACGTTTGATTGTTTCAGTCAAAACACTGATAACACTCGATTTAAAATGCGTCTTTGCATTTTTAAACCCATGCCATAAGATTTCTTCTTACGTTAATAGTAACAGAACTACAGCCGAGCGTGTTCAATTGCTCTGCTGCTGCTACCACAAGGAGTAAAATTACAATGTGTCTAAAAACCGTAAATAGCGAAGCTTCAAAATTAAAGCCCCCTTTAACTGCAGTCTAAACCCAATTAACTTTGTATTGCTTAACGCGTGGGATATAAGGCAGACCTACGTACGCCTGAGATGCCCGCAGAATATGTATCTGCGTCTCGTGTAAAAAGTGTTCGTTAGGTTTGTCCAATTCTAACCAGACTTTCAGTCCCTCTTCAATTTCTTATAAAATTTTCGAGTACCAAATTTCATGCACAGTAGCTCTGTGATACTCGAGTTGCATGAGTACGAACGGACGGACTCTGGTATTATAACAGGCGAACAGCAAGCGTACGAACGCGCTTAAAAACTTATGCTGTTGCTAAGCTATATCACGACGTTTATGCGTGTTTCAAGAATTATATGAAAGCAGACACGCTCAAGCAAGTATGCCAGTACACAGGCACAAAGGCTTATACATGGTTGGCAACATGTACTTCAGGATACAGGGACTCGAACGAAATGGACTAAAGTTTACTTTTCACTGTATACAGCTGAAAAGACCAAAACTCCTACCGATAATTTACACTAAATTCGTCTGGAAGAAAAATAGAAGACAAAACTTGCGGGTTATCATCACTGCCATCTTAGCAACCAATCATTAACTATTACTCGATACGTAAGAAAAAGCAGAAATAGGACAAGTCATTTCTTTACATACTATACAGAAAAAAGGTGCAGAGGTGTACGACACTGTATCACCGCAGCACATACATATTCCGAAGTATTCTTTTGAATTTTCTCTGCTCTGTCCTTGCTTCGGTCACTGCAACTGCGACCAAATTTATGCGTTTCTTTCGTATTAATGACTTCGTGATGAAAAGCCGTGATAACTGCGAGTGATTTTTAAGGCGATGTAATGCAAATATTTACGATTAATGATAACCACGAATAAATGTACAAATCTTGTATCTTCTTTGTATCTTGTTCGATAATATTAAACAAAACCAATCCCGATGGCCGCGCAGTCTATGGAGTGGGTCTACGACTACACGCCTGCTGGGATTGTGGGTTAGAATCAGGACGGGGCATGGGAGTATGCCTCTTGTGAATGTTGTGTGTTGTCTGGTAGAGGCCTCAGCGAAGTTCCGAGCATTCGTCCAGAGGAGTCCTACCCAGTGTGGTGTGTCCGAGTGTGATCGCGGAACCTCACAGTGGAGGCCTAGACCCACAAGGACTGTCGGATCATTAAAAAAAGACTCACTAAACAGAGTTATAATAAAGGTCACCGACTGTAATTATCCTATGTCTATAAGGTAGACGTTGATGTCAAGCAAATGGACAGAAAGGCAGAGAATTACAAGTAATCATATGTGTAAAAATTAAATAAGTTTCCTTCCGAACACAACTCAATTCTATTCATTACACAGAATTACACGTTTCGACCTACCGCAGGAAATACTCAGGTTCACAGTTGTTCAGACCAGTTGTGAACCTGAGGATGATCTAGATAGGTAGAAACGTGTAGTTCTACATAATAAATAAAATCACGTTGTCTTTGGACAGATACTGATTTAAATTTGTATTGTTAACAACACAAAGGGATGACATTCGTTATACATGTTATGTTTTGGTACAATCCGTTCACATATCACAGAAGTGAAACAAATACAGAGCGGGCATACACTTGAAGACCGCCTCGTTACGTCTTGCTTGTGTGTATATAAGTAATTCTCCGCCTCCCCCTCTCCCCAAACTGTGTTTAACAAACAAATGTGAATGACTGCTATTCTGAAAGCAGTGGGATACTTGAAAGTAGCAGGTAAATGTACGGAGCGTGCGGTATGTGACGTTTGGTGAGCAGTCCTGCAGACACACCGTTCGTAGGTTCTGCACTACTGAGATGACAAACATTGCCTGGTCCAGCTGTATGTAATATGATGAGTTTTCTCCGGAACGTCAGTACCTACTTGACAAATTACATCGCGTTAGATCCCAGGAGATTTTAATTGTAATATGTACCGTCAATATGGTCTCAGATTTGAGGGTTGTTTGACTGTGCATCTTCCTCATGAAATGAAGTGAAATGCCAACTTGATGCAACTAGGTAATTTTATTGATGTATTCTTAGCTCGACATGTTTCGGGTACATACGCCCTTCATCAGGAGCATTAGATGTTGAGTTGCAGCATATGGTTTTCTGCACCGAGTTTTTGGATGGGTGGTGGTTTTGAGAGCCGCTGTGTAAGTCGTGTGTACGGTGCGGATGGTGCCGTGGACCGCACCGTTCACACGACCTACACAGCGGCTCTCAAGACCACCACCCATCCACAAAATTGGTGCAGAAAACCATATGCTGCAACTCAACATCTAATGCTCCTGATGATGGGCGTATGTACACGAAACATGTCGAGCTAAGAATACATCAATAAAATTATCCAATTGCATCAAGTTGGCATTTCACTTTATTTCATGGTTTCAGATCGCGTAAGGTTATGAAAGGAGGGATGTCCTCAGGACGAAACACTCCTGGCGCTTGTAACCACGGTAACAAATATAACCATAGAATTTTGCACAGATTAAAGATTAATGTAAACGTGTCTTTGTACAAGCCATGAAGGCATAGAGGAGAGTGAAGGCATGTCTCCCATGATTCTTAAATTCTGCACTAGTTTAGAGGTAAGTGGTTGGCCTCACGCTTCGACAGATTTATCCCCGGTGAAACAGCCCCGACAGTCATTGAATACGAAGCTGGATGGGCTCCAAAGTTTGTCTGCACATTTTGGTTTAAAGTCAAATTTCTTACTTACATAACTTCGGTACACACCGTAAAGTTGGTAACCACAGAATAGGTGGTGACATTTGTAACCATGGTACCTATGGTAGCAAGGTGAACAAAACATCCGTTTGAGCACTGGTAATCTTGGTAACAAAAGCAGACATGATAACGTCAGTAAACAAAGTAGTCATAAGGGTAGGTATGTCTAAACATAAAGTATCTCTTATTTATGTCCGATTGTAAACAGACACAAACTGCCCCGACAGATATCAACAAACCCGCAACATGTGATTTCACGAAAATGAATCCAGTTAGAATAGATTCGTTCCATGAGGATGGGTAGGCGGAAAGAAGAACGTGACGAAACTAACACACGCTTTCACAATTTTATGAACGCGCCCAAAGACAGTTGTGTAGAAATTACTTGAAACCTCTAATATTTGTATAGGCGGGTACCAGCGTTACATGTGAATGTGGAGAAAAAGACATAAAAGACCCTTCCCACAGTACCTTTAAGTCAAGGAAAAACGTACGTGGAAGGCTCCTAGTTATGAAATTGGCACAGAAAATGTGCAGAGGTTTTCCAAAATATCCTCAGGCAACTGTTGGGATAAAACTTTAAAATGAGTCATTATTACACCATTATATTTTCTTCCAAATTTAAAAACCTCAGACCGGGACCGGTGGGGTAGCGGTAATATTTGCTGGGTTCGAAAATCGGTCGGAACACCGGCTATTCCGCCAGACGTTTTACAGTGTTTCCCTTAGACCATCCAGGTGAATGCCTTGATTACACTTGGATTACGCCACGGCCGGTTCCACCTTTACATTCCTTCAAATTCAGTCTTCACCATCACCCAATCATCATCGCACTCAGTCTGATATATTGATGTCTTAAAATAAATCACATAGAGTCCCACCATCCAGCGATACTTAAATCCAGCGGTTGATATAGGTCAATTAAATAAAACAGGGAGCAAAGTAAGTTTTTTTTTATAGTGCAGAAGCACAACTACGGCCTAGGCCGCCTCACTGTTGAGCTTGCTAGATCACACAGAATTAGACACACACACACACGAGCGCGCGCGCGCGCACGCACATACACACAAAAACACACTCCTCTGGACGAGTGATCAGCATGTCGCAAAGGCCGCTACCTACACAACACGCAATAAAGAAAAGAGACAAACATCCACGCCTTCAGTGGGACTCGAACCCGTGACACCTCCAATCAAGCGGCTTCAGGCCTACGCCTTATATCGCAGGGCCACCGGGATCGTGTACAAAGGACAATACGAGTACACCAGTACAAACATTTGCATTTTCTATAGACAGTAGAGTGCATGATGCTGATCTGAAATATTCAACGCAAGTAGAAATTGTTTTCGGTTTTCAGGCACTACTTGGAGTTTCTACTGAACTACACTGTGCGTCTATTGACTGGGAGACAGCGAGATGCTGGAAACAATAGAAGAAAGGCGTATTAAGACAAAAGTAAAAATATTCATTGCAAATTTTTGTATAATGTTAGTCTGTAGGAATATACACATATACCGCTGATATAACCTATTTTTTCCATCCATGCGGCAAACTTTAGAACACATAAAGTCTTCCAGTGAAATAATGTAAACAAAATGGAGACAAGAAAGACATTTTACATCAAAATTCATATACTCTTACAGCTATTTCATATACACAGATATCACATTCAAAGATTGACGAAAGTATTCGAAACGTATAAATGTATACATAGTCTGGTAACAGCAAGGTCGCTTTACGAAGGAATTTGCAATATCTACATTCAGAGTGGCATATCTTCATTCTGGCAGAAAATGCAGAAAATATAAATTTGGTTACCTTAAGGCCTTACGACAATTTCAGGTTACATAACCCTACAGCCAACAATAATCCTGCTGTATAGTTGTTTGATCCAGAAATAATCATAACACGCATGTTAAAATGTTACGTAACACAACTTCTTGTCCTATCCCCAGAGGTAAAGTGGTCGGAGCTTAAAGCTGAAAATTCACACAGTCTAATGGAGATTTTAAAAATGTTTGCCACTCTACATCCACTACCCACTTACGCCTTTATGGCGTAGTGTTGAATAAAGTAAAAGAACGAGTATATTTTATTATTACGTTTTGTAAATGTATCGCTTTTATGAAAAGTTGACAAAGTACGGGGGGGGGGAAGTTCGCAATGTATTTAGAAATGCCTTTGAAAGCCAAAGTGCTGAAGGGGGCTTGCAAAAGATTTTATGGAAACTTCGTGGCTGTCCTTCTATCAGACTTGTTAGGGAGGTAAGACGTAAGGACAAAGAGAGAGAGAGAGAGAGAGAGAACAGGAATGAGGATGGGATAAGCACAGACAATTCTGATTTTAAAACTTAGAGAATAAAAACGCGATTTAAGAGATTTTCACTTACTCTGTAGGCTAATAAGAAAACGAATAAGAGGAAAAAGCTTAAGCAAATAAATATTGAGTTTAACTGATTATGCGTGAATAATAACACTTTTATTTTCTTATGACTGACTGCACGGTGTAGGAGTCCTTCTTGGGAAACTAAAAGGTCCTCAGCTGCTCAAGAAATTCCACCCATTTCACGGAACCAGAAGGCTCATTATCGGAATTACACGATCCTGCCATCTGGCTCTATCCTCCGCCACATTAATCTAGCCCATACCTTCTTGTAGATCCATTTTAATAGTATCGTCCCATCTAAGCCTAGGTTTTCCAAGTGGTTCTTTCCCTCAGGTCTCCCCACCAAAACGTTGTATGCACCGTTACTGTCTCCCATACCTGCCAAACACCCCATCCGTATCATTATTCCGTATTTGATGACCCGAATTAACATTTAGTGGGCAGTACAGGGTTATTCGAAATGATTGTCGAGGTTTCAACAACTTGCCATACACAATACACTTGAGATAGGAGTATATGTATTTTTTTATTTAATAGAACAACACTCCAAGCTTTTGTTACATACCTTATAGGTTCTCTATATGGGCACCCTTTGTGATTATACAAACATCAACACGATAATCGAGTTCGTTCCAAACTGTTTGTAGCATGTCAGCGGTGATGGTTTCAATGGCGGTTCTGATTCGTAGCTTCAGTTCCGGGATACTTGCGGGAAGAGGAGGAACATAAACCTGATCCTTGACGTAACCCCATAGAAAAAAATCACATGGGGTTGCATCTGGAGAAAGAGGTGGCAATTGTTAAAACCCCGACAATCATTTCGAATAACACTGTACAGATCATAAAGCTCCTTATTACGTAGTTTTCTCCACTCTTTAATACCTCGTCCCCTTCTGTCCCAAATATGCTCCTCAGCACCCTATTCTGAAACACCCTCAGTCTATATTCCTACTTCAGTACGACAGATCAAGCCATTCTCTTACACGGGTAAAGAATTTTCAGATTTCATAAGAACAGAAATTTCTTAGATAAATCTCTGTCCTTCAGACAGTATCTCTACCGAACAATTAGAAAGATACTTTATATTCGTAAGAGTTTGTATGTTTATTTAACCCTTTACAGATGTTTAAGATGAAAGCACATTTTCATTCAATGCTGCACGATTTTCGACAGAAATTGTTTCTTGGAAGGTTCCCAGGCTTCCCTCCTTTAACCTTCTGCAGACAAACATGAGTAAGGAGAATTGGCACAGTGACACCGACAGGTTAAAACCGCTTCACTCGAAGGAAAACCTGTCCCAGTGCCACTTGGTCCACCAAAAATCTCACAAAGAGTGACGTGGCATCGAACACGGGCCTCCACGTTTCGGGGTCGGCGGCTAACCGCCTGAGTCATGACATGGCTTTAAAGACTAAAGTTAATATAAATTGGATGCAAAATTTCATTCCTAATTCACAGAGAACACAGTGCATATTTATTAGTAAGAGCAACTGTTTAAGGGTGCATATAGTTCAATCTATTGCAAGAATCGTAAGGAACACCTAAATTCACTGTGTGCGAAAAATAGAGCATTTTTTTGTTTTTAAACGTGGTCGGTACGAAGAGTAACTACTGAGCAGTAAGGTTTAATTGTAGTCAAAAGTCATGGAATGGAGCCCAAACTTCTAAGGATTCTTACAGGCAATTAACACATTGCAGTGACGTAGTTTCAATTAAATTGAAGCTTTGTGACTGCATCGCTGCCATTTACTGTTCAGGGAAAGCTTATCAATGGAACTTGGTTAAAGTGTCAACCGCAAGTGCAGAACAGGCATTTGAGAGAGAAATAGAGAGAGACAGAGAGACAGACAGAGAAAGAAGGAACCACAATCTGTACACAATGACACAAACCTACAAACGTCACATTGCGAATACGCGTACTTTAGTGCTAGCCTATACCTGTGAAATCAGTCAGTCTCTCAACAGCACATATCATACAGATTCGAATGGTATGGTGGCTATCTATTTCTTGGTTTATACAGTGACTCTTTCATAACTGCTTAAGCTTTACGGTACAAATATGAATTACAGATATTTTTTTCTCACCCTGAAGTCCAAATATAATTCTCAGCAGCCCATTCTCGAAACCATTTGGAATATATTCACCCCTTAAAGCGAAAGACCAAGTTTCACACTCACACGATAAAAAAGGCTGCCATCAATGTATCGTTTAAGATGTCGGCCGTGACACCTTCTGTCCTAACTGGGAGTTTTCATGGCTTTCTTGTTGTTACATTCATAAGCCAAGGCAATTCCGCGAAGCATGCACAGTAATTTTCTCACCAAACCTTCTCAGCCCATCGTGTTATCTTATCATAACATTCCGCGTTTATTCGTCTTTCAATTTCCTGCACGATAAGAGATTATCATAGCGGTGACGCTGAAGCCTTTTTGGATGTCACGATGTCACGTTGTGTCGAATGGTAGATGGTTACCGACGTTTCGGAGAACCGTAGTGCCTTCCAAACGTTGGTAAGGCTTTACCATTAGTCACAGCGTAACATCCCCAAAGACTTCTACATTCGGGAGAAGAAAATTTTAATTTACTGAAAGCCTCGTGAACGGCTCTGGGGCCCATCCATTGCCCAATAATTGGCAATGGCAGCCCTTTTCCTGGAGGTACAGGGGTCGGGGTGCAAAGGCACTTATCACCACCACTTCACGCACGAGTAAAAAATGCGAGTGACTGTCCACCCACCTGACCACACGCCTCCATGACCTAACGTTTGATTATACACATAAACAAAAATAATGTTTATATAAAGTAAATTATTTACCTACGACGTCACAGCTCCTGAGGTGACATATCTTCTACAATTAAGGAATACTGAAGTACCTTGAATGATAAACATATAATCGTATAGAACGAAGTAGGTCAAACCTAACATTCATGTGGACAAAATATAATAATGATTGGAGACGATAAATGATTTTCTATGTACGTTATGTCGTTCTTATGCCACTGCTTCAAGGCCTCACATATAGGACACCTTAGTGCTAGATTGCATGATCTCAGAAATTTACATTTAAATATAGCACAGACCAGAGTTAGGAAGGAAGGGGAAAGGTATCATACAGATGACGACAAGAAATACAGGTCACAAATAATTAGGAAGGAAATGATTGTCCGTTTCAATTAAACGGATCGGTTACAGAGACATTAATTAATATCGAATCTATTATGTTGTCACACCAGTAGTGCGACAATGACTTGAACTGTGTAACAGCTTAAGCGTTATCGACAGATAAATGTTCCTGGTATTTGTAGCTGAAATGACCTCTTGAAACTATCTCTCAAGGCAGTGACATGACATGTATTTTTGTTGTGTGTATTTATGTATGTATATACATATTTACATGTGTAAGATAACAATGAAGCAGTGCATCAGCTATTTATAGACTTAAAGGAAGCATATGATTCATTTAGGTGGGAAGTCTTGTACAATATTCCCATTAAGTTTGGTATCTTTATGAAACTGTTAAGTCTAATAAAAATATGTCTGAATGAAACCTATAGCAGTGTTTGGGTAAGAAAATATTTGTCTGACATGTTTCCCATTAAGAACGGTTTGAAAAAAGAGATGCTTTATTGCCATTGCTTTTCAACTTCCCTTTAGAGTACGCCTTTAGCAGTGTTCAGGTAAATCAGGATGGCTTGAAATTCAGTGGTACATATCAGCTTTTGGTTTATGCTGATGATAATATGTTGCGCGGAAGCGTACATACTATAAAGAAGAACACAGAAGCTTTATCAGTTGCTAGAAAGGGGACTCGAATAGAACTGAATGGTGAAAAAACTAAGTGTTTGGTCATGTCTCGAGATCAGAATACAGAATGCACACGTAGTCACAATATAAAGCTTCATAATAGTGCCTTTGAAAGGGCGGAACAGTTCAAATATTTGGGAAATACATTTAACGAATTAAAATTCTATTCGGGAAGAAATTAAGAGCAGATTGAGGTCAGGGAATACTTGCTTCATTCGGTGCAGAATCTTCTAGTTTCCTATCCAAAAATACAAAAATTAAATTATAAAGAAATATAATTTTGCCTGTTGTTTTGTATGGGTGTGAAACTTGGTCGCTCACGTTGAGGGAGGAACGTAGGCTGAAAGTGTTTGAGAATAGGGAGCTGAGAAGTATATCTGGGTATAAGTGGGACGAGTTAACAAGGGAGTGGAAAAAATTACATAATGAGGAGCTTAAGGATCTCTACTCCTCAACTAGTGTTATTCGGTTGACCAAATCGAGAAGAATGAGGTGGGCGGTGCATGTAGCACGTATGGGGAGAGTAGAAGTGTATATACGATTTTGGTGGGGAAACCTGAGGGTAAGAGACCACTTGGAAACCCAGACGTACTTGGGAGGATAATATTAAGATGGATTTTAAGAAAGTGGGAAGTGAGGGCATGGACTGGATCGAGTTGGCTCAGGATAGGGACAGGTGGCGGGCTGTTGTGAATGCTGTGATGAACCTTTGGGTTCCATAACATGCGGGGAATTTCTTGACTAGCCGAGAACCGGTTAGCTTCTCAAGAATGACTCTACTCCATGGAATAATAATTAAGTATGTATGTGTAAGAGAGGGTACAGCTCTCGCAAAATAGGGATCTATCACGTAACCTACACAGGAAATCACCACGTAAATACGTACTAAACCACCATGCAGACTACATAATGATTAATCGCGTAGCCTACATAGCGCAACATCAAATAGGTACATCCTGTCTCACCATGTATACTACACAGTGTAACATTGCTAGTCTACATAGCGGATCATCACGTCAGCCGCATACTGAATCATCGCAAAGAATATACTGTGTATCATCGCGTACTCTAAATAGTGGTTCATCGTGTAGTCTACACATTGAATCATCACGTAGACTACATACTGATTCATCGCGTGGTCTACATAAAGAATCATCACGTAGACTACATACTGAAAGTCTGTTGCAGAGTTCCGCTGTTGTCGTGGTTACCTTCCCACGAAAAACTTGTCCTTATTCAGACAGAGAAAACAAACATATAAGACCTCAATATTCTTTCAGTAGTATCAAGCCTTATTTATGGGTTCAGATACATAACTCCTTGTTCACGCAGCTGAAGTGTACAGAGTCGGCTATAAAACGCTCAGGAAATATTTCCTTTTATATGCGAAGACGTGAGCTGCGTGTTCATGGATCTCCGATGAAGTGTGTCAGGAAAGCGATTTGTTGTGTGAGAACAAAACACATTTTCGTTGACAAAATTTAATGCTGGGAAAAGATCCTGTAAAATTCCAAAAGAAGCTTTCGGGGGTGGGGCGGGGGGATTAAAGTGCGGAAAAAAATTCCCGATGAAATAACTACGTCAGTTCGGGGTGAAAGTCGAAGTATTTGAGACCTACGAGACCTACTGTCTCTCTTGTCAGTAAATGTTAATGAACTTGGAAGATTTTATCTTAAATATCGATACTGGACTTACAGTATAAATTCTATTGAAAAACACAACTTACGTGCAGGTGTAATATTTTGATATGAAAAAAACAGATTTAAAATATTTCAATTCAGTTAAAAGTTTCTTGGCAATCAGATACATAAACATGAAGACACGAAACTTCACGGAATATCAACACAAGTGGTACTGATACTTAACCTACGTGTCTATTACGAATTTTGATGTTTGCGTGACAGTGCATCACTGATATAATAATATAAACAGCCAACTAGATGCAACAATAATAATTTTATTACTAGTTTCAATCAGCTCAACATGTTTCGGGCGATAATTTCGCACCGACGATGCTGCCAGCAGGCAGCATCGTCGGTAATTTATACCACAAGCTGTAAACACAGTCTAGTGCTCCTGAGGATGGGCGAAATTGTCGCCCGAAACATGTTGAGCTGATTGAAATCATTAATAAAACTATTATTGTTGCATCTAGTTGGCTGTTTATATTATTAAAAATTATGAATTTTGCTATCATACATGTGGACAGAATAGCGAGCGTTAGCTTATTTTTATAGAATGTGTGCCACATCATGTAAAAATGGTGAAGTATAAAACACTGCTGAATAAATAAAATTACTTATCGATAATAGAATCCACAGGAGCATAATAGAATTTACACTTTAAGCCGTCGTGAATGAGGCTTTGCCTAACATTTATATCCCATAATTACGTTCTAAAATTAGATCCCTTAATTTCGGCAATGTTTCTTTTTTGCGTACGAGCGAAACAGAGAAACGCACGATAATTCGCAACGACTATACAGCAACTTCATAACGGATATCGCAGGACTCTCACCGCGGAAACCCGATTTCAGTGCCAGACTACTCCATAATGGATTTGTGGTGAGTAAAGTGGCATTAGGACATCTTTTTCTCCACTATCAGTACTATTCCACCATTGCTTCATGCACATTCATCAACTGGATGACTGTGTTTGTGAGCTTGGTGCAAATCAGTGTACGGAGAGCCGTACTGTTCTTGTGGACGTCAAAGAATTTTAATCCGTTCTTTCGACACATCCTGTATAATTAGTTCTTTAATCTGCATATAATTCTGTTTGGGCAATTGCGGATTTCGTAAAATTAGGCTGCAGGGAAGTCCATACACTGCGTGGCATTTTGGAAGTAAATAACGCCTTGCTGACTTGTGAATTACGTCACGGAGTGCAATTCTCTATACTTACTTATTTTCTTACTCTATATAGCAGAGTCCTTCTTGAGAAGCTAACCGGTTTTCAGCTATTCAAAAAATTCCCCGCATTTTATGGAACCCGAAGATTCATTACCGCAATCATAAGTGCCCGTCACCTGTCCATATCATGAGCCAGCTCGATCCAGTGTGTACCCCCACATCCAACTTCCTGAAGATCCTTCTTAATATTATCCTCCCATCTACGCCTGGGTCTCCCAAGTGGTCTCTTTACCTCAGGTTTCCCCACCACAGCTCTGTATACGAATCTCCTATCCCCTATACCTGCTACATGCCCCGCCCATGCTTGGTAAGGAGTATTTCAGTCAAATGATATTTAAATCGCAATTTATACTGCATATTAAATATTCCTTACTGTGTCCTATTTTAAAGACCAAACAGTTAAGACTTTTTATATAAATGACCGCTGTTCGTTGTAAAAATCATACCGAATACTTAAACAAAAACTGGGCAGAATTCCGAGAATCTTAATTGTGAATCAGACGGCATGTACCGTTACAACTCTTATATAAAAGAATAAAGGACTGCACAATCCAATTAGGTATAAACTCTTGATCCCGGTGGTCGTCAGGTCTAAGGCGTAGGTCTGCAGCCGCTTCTTTGTTGGGATCGGGAATTCGATTCCTGTAGAAGGCATGGACATTCGTCTGTTGTGTTTGTGTGTTGTGCCTGTAGCGGACTGTGCGACTAGTAGGTCACTCGTTTACAGAAGTCTTAACAACAGTATGTTGAGTCTATCTAATTGTGTGTGATCTAGAAAACTCAACAATCAGGCGGCCTGGCTGTTGCGACAAAGGAAAGAAAAAGGTACTAAAAACCTGCGCGAACATTCAGGAGCAAGCAAAATAACGCGTGATCATAAGTTCCCTGTAAAAAAAAAATTCATAACAAATTCTTCTTTGCTTTCTAGACGGTACTTGGCATTAAACAAAATAGGGAAAAAATGTCTCCCCGAATATTTAGGCCTATAAATGTAAAGGACGATACAGAATTTAAGTTAAAGCGAGAAAACATGTTGTTAACGCAGAAAAATAACCTTCCGTGTTCAGTGACAACTGCGATATGTTTTATTGTAACACTGTGCTGACACGAAAGAGACAGGAACGTGATGCTTTAGTCTGTTGCTATGCGAATAAGGATAAACATAACGCAGCTTGTTTTTCCTACAAGCTGCAGTTCACCGTGGTACACTGCATTACACTACATTGCAATATTCAAGGCAAACAGACGTTGTTCATTGCCTATGAAAAAATAATATTCATTTGTATGCAGAGTGATAATAAAGTTCACAAATACCAATAAACACGCAGAAGTGGCTGCAGACAAAAGAGGGACCTGAGGAAAATAAAGTTTCGACTTAGGAGACAACAAAGTTCTGTGGTGAATGAGGAGGCTTTTGTTCCTTCAACTCCTCTCAAAATTTCTTTCTTTATTTAGGAAATGTTTTTATTTATTTGTTTATTTGAGGACGCTGTCGGTAGCTCAGAATGCACAAAGTGTAAAGGTAAATATCGCCCTATAACATGTCATGAAGGCATAGAGGGGGCGGAGGTATATCTCCACTCTTTCTTTAACTTTGGCCACAGATGGGGATGGGTGGTCGTCATAATCCGGGCGCTTTACCTCCGTGAAAGAGCCATTGTACAAGATGTCGGACGGGCTCGGAGTCTGTCTGAACGCGTACGGAAAATCTCGCCCCCTACCGGGGTTTGAACCCACGACCGCCCAGCCCTTAGTGCGCCCCGCTATGGGACTGCGCTATCTCGATCGCCTCAAAATACATAGTGACCAATAACAGGACTGCTGATTAACAAAAAATAAGAGACGGGGTGGAAGGGAGCAGTCGTAACTCAGTTTCAGGTACTATCTCGAAAATTGACAACAAGAAACGAGGAACACCAAGAAATACGTCATTTAGGACAGCCGGTAACCGCCCAAGCGTTCAACACGGGATCTCACGAATAAGATGCACGATTACAAACACAGGATTACAGCGCTTGATTAACAAATATTTTAGGGCGGCGACATGAAAGAGAAGGTTACGAGCAGAACACGTGTCATACATCAGGCGATGAGAGATATGTGCAGAATATCAGTCGCAAAACCTTACGGAAAGGGATCACCAACAGCACCTACGTAGAACAGTATTAAAATAGATCATGAGGAAATATGATGTGACAACGTGAACTAGATTTAATTGGATAAAGGAAAGATCCAATTGCAGGCGCTGGGTTTTGAAGGAATGGGTTTTGTGAAAGTGGGGGAGGGAGGGATTGAGAAGACTTGTGACTGTTAGCTTCTTAAAAGGACTGTACTCAAACCAGTTTACAAGTCGAAAGGTTAAAGAAGGAAAGACAGCACAGACTCTGTTCTATAAAGAGATGGCTGCTGCCACTCTGCTCAGTGAAAATGTAGCTCAGGACTGCAACAGAGAGGCAAAAGTGGGATAAAATCTACTGAAATTAAATTTTATAGAAGGATGGAAAGAAGTAGTCTTTTGGCTAGGATTAGGAATGACGATAATGCAGAATATATTCATACATTACTTAGAAGAGAGAAAATAAATTTACATAGACAGAAATGAACAGCGTACCTAGACAAGGGGTGGGCAATTATGATGGCTGGCGGGACACATTGCCAGCTGAGATAAAATATGTGCCACATATCTTCATCGATATAAACCCGTAAATGTTTAATTCACGTTCTGTTTCTGTATACAGAATACGGAGTATGCATTTATAGTAGACTTCTATCTGAAGAAAGTAGTTCAAGTGTGTAATTTTCCTCACTTTTACATTAAAGTTATGACCAAGTTACTTCCATTTATACAGCCAGAGTACATACAAAAGACATACCTCTAATAGGCATGCTTGTTATTGCGATTTGTCGGGAGTTGGTTTGAATACGTCGTCCCTCGGCATCAGGCCCGTTGGTTAGAATTTTTTCCAACCCCTGATCTCAACAAAATGCAAGAATATGGTTTATCATAATCCAATTTGAATAAAAATAAGAAGATGGAACGGTAGATGTACGAAGCTCTCGACTGAAGTCGGCAGAGGCATTTAAGAGTAGGCATAGTTTTGAAAAACGGAAACTGTGAAAAAAAAAAAGGCAAGGAAGAATTTTCTGCCTACGTTTTCAGAAGATCGTGAAGAAGGAAGCAGCAAGTGTCTTCACAACGTCGGTAAATAAATTCTTATAATAAAACCAACTAGATGCACTAATTTCTCTAATTTATTTTTGGAATAAAACTCTACGTGTTTCGGACAGTTTCTCTGTCCATCATCAGGAGTTTTTCACTGTATACACAGCAATGGTATATGTCATACAGGTTTGCTGTGTGTACAGTGAAAAACTCCTGATGATAGACAGAGAAAGTGTCCGAAACATGTAGAGTTTTACTACAAATATAAATTTGAGAAATTAGTGCATCGAGTTGGTTTTATTATAAGAATTTATCACGCTGCACGGTCACCTGAACGTCAGAGTCGGTAAATAACTATCTACGAAACTACATGAGGTCATATCTCAGAAAACCGCAGTCTGGTTATTTAAGTCACTGTGAATCTCGAATTTCAGGAATAGAAGTTCGATTTATACATGATGCGTCGCGAAGGACATGCAGTATAGTAATCCGCGGCCATTCTAACATCGTAAACAGTAATTCGCTTTAGAGATAAAAAAATGTTACGATCTTTCTGGTTCAGACACACAACTGAACTTTCCATATTAACATTGAAAGTCCAGTCAAAGGGTAGGAAGAAGAAGGCAGTCTGAAACGTAGCGATGGCGACAAAAATTATCAGAGCTGATGGAGAAAATATCCCCAAATAAATATCTCGTCGACATTTCAGGTTTCCGCCGCGAAGGAGATAAGAACTGCACTCTTCTGGGCTATTACGCAGCAATTAGACGTAATTCCTTACCGACGTTTCGGGACAGCCCATCAGCCTAATCTTCAAGGGTCAAGAATCCAAGAAGTTGAAGGTGGGACCGACAGATTGTTCCGAAACATCTGTAAAAAATTACTATTACTCGCTGCGTAATAGCCCAGAAAAGCGCAGTTCTCAAGTATCATATCTTGTGGGGTTTATTTTGGTTTTATGTGGTTGGATTGTTAGTAGCATTTAACGTAGGAAGTTCTAACAGGCAGGGACTAAGTATACAGGTGGAGAAGAAGCTGCTATGCATGGCCTCGTGATGAAGACTTTGCACAGACGTGCGACGTCAAACTTTCTTTGATTGCTAAGTAACAATCGTTTCCAAGACACCTCCTCCTAACTGTCCAGAACATTAATCCTATTTGTTAGTAGAGTCCACGGATACCAGAACACTTAAAGTTTTGAATTCTGCTACATCTGTATCATAATGTGAGACAGAGTATTTTGAATCAATTCCCTCATACCTTTTCATAAGTTTTGCGATAAATAATAATAAAAAAATTAATAATAATAAAACAATAAAGAGAAAACATACACACTGATAGATGTGGCAATACCTGCAGACAGAAATGTTGTGCTAAAGGAAGTGGAAAAGAAGTTAAAATACAAGAGTTTATGTACAGAGATAGAGCGAATGTGGAACCTGAAATGTTCGATTGTACCAGTAGTAATTGGAGCCACTGGAATAGTAACGAGAAGCTTAAGGAACAATTTGGAAACTGTATTAGGAAAACATTCGATAGATTCACTACAAAAGACAGCTGTAGTTGGAACATCACACACAATACGGAAAGTACTGCAATGTGAAGCTTGAAGCCTGAGCGGTAGGGATCACCGCTGGTTCATGAGAAGTACCAGGAAGACAAGGCCTGTGACAAGAGACATCCATATCGTATAATAATAATAATAATAATAATAATAATAATAACGCAATTCAGTGGTTATTTATTAACATACAGGCTTCACAGCACAAGTTCCGATTAATAATAATAATAATAATAATAATAATAATAATTTTTCATAAAGTTGCTTTTTTTAAAATACACACTTCTGTGCCCGCTAAAATTTGACTCTTCAGACAGCCACTGCCACCACTACGTCCGCTAATATAACTTTTATTCTTGTATCCACTAATTTTTCGGTTTCCTATTTCCGTTCGACCAAACGCCCCAGTGAGAGGTAGGTCTTATTAATTAGTAAATTCTAATGAACTAAGTGGACACTCACGATATAAGAAAGTCGAAGGTCTCCGTTAGACAATATAAGCAATATAGATTGAACGAGGGGACTGCAGTAATGTTCCAAGTCGAGTTCGTCCTTCATTACTCCTCGGAGTGAATTCAGGGGAAGTTTGCTCTTCAGTAAGGAGATCAATGGAACTGTAGAGAGGAGGTTCACACTTAGCGATAACGAAATTTTTGCAATAAAAGTACTCTTTGTAGACACGTACAAAACCTACTGAGTTCGACACACACAAAAGGTTAGACTTATCACAGTCAGTAACATTTGCGATAATTATTAGCAGTGTTACGATCAAGGCAGAGCGTATTACGCCAAGTGAAGGAATGATATTTAAGGGTTTGCAAGCATCGATCTCCATCTATGTGGCAGCTTCTTCAGATTTATGCGACATTCAGTGGAATTATATATTGACATATCCTAATTCGAATGCAAAACACTTATCGAATCCAGTA
>Ga0123352_10003394_pt1 | contig 23009 bp, 9 predicted proteins | sample TergutLab28metaG_FD_89700 | JGI IMG/M metagenome (GOLD analysis project Ga0123352, IMG submission 89700) | Labiotermes labralis P1 segment gut microbial communities from Petit-Saut dam, French Guiana - Lab288 P1 | ecosystem: Host-associated > Arthropoda: Insects > Digestive system > Gut ...
GGAAATGATCTCCTGATGATGAGCTTCCCGAAAGCTCGAAACATGTAGAGAGTGAATGACGACTACCCATGAAAATAAAAGGATAGTCCACAAGTGACATCGTGTTGGTTATTTTTAAACAAAAACAGTTAAAGTTGAGGTATGAGGTTGGAATATATGACTAACTAGGAAATTTATTGATCGAATCCCGGTGGGGACGAGATTTTCCGCCCGTCCACAACGGCCCTAGGGTCCACCCAGCCTCATGTAAAATGGGTACCGGCTCTTTCCTGGTGGTAAAGTGCGGTTGTGGCGTGCTGCTGACCACTCACCCCCTTCTAGTGCCGCGATCATGGAAGAGTAGAGCTATAACTCTACCCACCCTCTGCGCCACACCGGGCCTGTAACGGGATCACTTTACCTTTTTAGGAAAATTATTAATTTCTGCTGTCATATAACGCACTCAAGAGTATCTGCGCTACACGTCTAAAAATTGATTTAAATTATAAAGTAAATCCAGTTATCTTGTAGAAACTAACAAGGATTTCGATATGGCTACTACAGTCACCACGGACGTAAATGGAACTAATTACATTAAGCGGTCTATTTCAACATTTACCGTAACTTAACACTGCATTGTTGACACAGTGATGTGGATGTATTGAAAGCCGGCGGATTTCAGAAAAGAAAGTTTTTTTTAATTCATAATTGTAAGGCAAGTCTGTGGTGAACTTACTAGAAGAAGCCGAACTTTAATAAAACTTACTGGCGATAAAAATCCTGTTCTCAGCCCAAAATTGTACTGCTATACTTGCAGGTTGTAAGGTTTGAATTTCTCGCAGGTATGTTGTTAACGGTCTAAACCTTCCGATATATTTCGTGTCGCATGAATTTACCTGGTTTGTCAAACGACACTGAATACGTTTACCATCATTTGTACATCGTTAACACCTTTGAGGTACTGTAATTTTCATTACGAATAGCCAGCGGAGTTAATTTCACTGCACTCTGTTTTATGGTGTTGAGTGTCAGGTCTGCAGTAGGGAACAGAGAATTGTGTTTTTGTACGGAGGTATATGAGACGACTGTAAACCAGCGATTCACAAAAAGCCTATCCCCAGAACACTGGCGGTGCGCTAGTGAAATCGATAAATGGGGGCCTTTCTTCCTTTTCCTCAGAAATGATGTTTATGGATGTGAATGTTACCATTTTGCGTTTCTGTAACAATCCTGTTCTTATTAATGGTCGCTTCCTGCCGGCTTGCTGATCGTATGAAACTGAGCGCATTTAGTGGAATGCGTAGGGTACCTGCGAGTTACTAGAGAGCATGTGAGGTTTCTGCCCATTGTCAAATCGCGTGTACCTCTACACCAACGCATGATGAAACACTTCCTGCAAGAAGGGAAACTTTTAAACTGGTATTTTCGTGTGTTTCAAGATGAATAAACAGAGTCCATACGCTCTCTGTTTAACGATGATACTCTGTTTCGGCCGAGTGCACAAGCACACGTGGAGTCTCAGGTGTCTCAGAAAAACAGGCATTGATATAAAGAAACACCTTCGTTGTTCCACTAAATGCTACAATACATTGTTACGGTTTGTGTGTGGTTAAACTGGAAGTGGGGCTGTGGTTACTGAGTCCATTTCATTTGTGAAACCATAAACTTGTACCGAAATATTACGTATATCTTGACGCCATCTTTGGAAAATATGTCCGATTACGAGGGAGCCTACACCGGTACTCAGCAAGATAGTACGAGATATTCCGCAAACAATTCTCTGCCTTGTTGATGGATTGCTTTTGGTGACAAGATAATGAGCAGAGCGTTTTTTACTCGCGGGTAAGAAAAAGATAAGCATGTAGTAATAATCATAGTTCTGAAGATGATGTGAGACAAAATCTTCTGGATATTATGTCTTCTTTTCAACAGCAGAACTTCGAGAGCAATGAACAAAGTTGTGTAGATGTGACGCGTTTCTGCAAGCTAAAGAACATCATTCCCATTGCTTGTTTGTATACTGAGTAAAATCCAGATATTAACTGCAATGCACTGTGCTGAAACTTCCCAGCACGTTGAATATGGTGAAGAAGAAACCAGTATCAACTACAATGAGTTGAAGTACGTATAAAATGCATAGCGGCAGGAGATATGTCAGATAAAATAATGACTAGATATCCTATTTTCCTTCTTATTATATCCGCGACAGGAAACAGGAAAGTCAATATTTATATGGGTTTGTACTAGATTTACCTTGTCAGCAGTTGTGTGGTGTAAAAATCTTCATTTTTCAAGTATGCCCTGTGTTGTCTGACCTCTCTTCTTTCAGTTTTTCCCTCCCCTGTATGGCTGGACAGCTCCAGTGGGCCTAGGCCTCCTCATTTTTGAACTGTCCGGGACACATTCGTGGGCCGGGATTGCGTAGTCGTTATAGCGACTCGCTACGGGGATCGAATCCCGGTGGGCGCGAGAATTTCCGCACCTGTCCAGACCGACCCCGAGGCCCTATACAATGGGCACCGGGTCTTTACAGGCGGTAAAGCGGCCGAGGCGTGGCGTTGACCACCCACCCCCATCTAGCACCAAGGTTAAAGAAAGAGTAGAGCTATACTTTTACTCCCCCTCTGGGCCTTCGTGGCCTGTTTTAGGCTGAACTTTAACTTTACCTTCACCAGGTCACACTCAGACACACCACAGTCGGTAGGACTCCTCTGGACGAGTGATTGGCCCCGTCGCAGAGATCTCTACCTGACAACCACAACATTCACAAGAGACAGACATCCGTGCACGCGGCGGGATGCGAACCCGCAATCCCAGGAAGCGAGCGGCCGCAGACCCACGCCCTAGACCGCGCGGCCACCGGGATAGGCCTTAGTTCCGCCGAGCGCTCGATATTTCCAAGCGTCACATTTTTTTGCACATCCGTCCTAATAAAGAAATGTATTAATACCAAATGAAAGCTCAAACTTTCCTCTTTACATCAGTGCTTCGCTCAGCAGGCTACATGGAAACATAATTACAGAGACACCGCGTCAAATATATCTACTGTTGCGAGTCGTCATTTTCGGCGGAAGGTAGCCGGCCTCACTTAACATGTGTGTAAATTATGTAATTTAGTTTCATTTTTAGCCTGTAGTAAATTAAGAACGGGGTCTCTTTTTCGTTCAAACAAACCAACAAAGTGCAAGCTTAAAACAAATCACGTGCCCCTCTTGAAACACACACACACACACATAACAAAAACGTTTCTAGGACATTCTATTTGCCAGCCACAGTGTATCCTACTTCCCTTTCATTTGAGGAACAAGTTGTGTTCCAAATTGATGGTCTGCATAGCGGCCTATGGTCAGGCTGCTCTGCTTGAGCAGACCGTTGCATGTTATGAACAGCTTGTAGACAGTCGTATTTACGCCTCGGTTTTTAGTTCAGAATTTCCTTAATAAAATATGATGTTTTTATTTCTTTCGGCAGGTACAGTATTTGTACGCAGTGACCCAATATACGTGTTTAGTATATAGCACCATTTTTTAGTGTTAGCTACAATTCGCAGTTTTCCCTAATGTTATTGGTAGATGCCAAACAGCAGTTAACATAAATCATCCCTCAGTTATGTCGAGAACTAACGACAAAAAAAAAACAGCTTTAAAAGCAAATAAGAACAAAAACAATGTAGAAGTATTAAGCACATGGTTATTGTGTGTTCTCTACGAAGTACAAAGTAACACCTTATGCGGTTACTGCGTTGGTCCTTCCGTCCGTGTTTTGCTTCCCATTACCCAGTGTCAGCGACTAAATCTTTCATGGAAATAACATAACATTCCGTACATACGAGTTATTTACAAAAGATCTGTCACGAGTCTCGTTCAAAAGGACGCAGTGTCAGACATTACTTTGCGGTGTAAGTTAATTTATACCGTTAACTTTTACATTTTTTTTTTACCCATTTCTGTTAAATTAGCTGCTGAATATCTTGATGTGATTCTGTGCAGTAATGTTGAGTTTCGTAAAATTCAATACATTGAAGATTGTAAGAAAGTAAGCAAACCTTTGTTCGTGTGTTATAAATTTTGGTCCGATTTGGATAAAATCGTCAACGTGAAATCTATAAAAATGTATTGAGTGCAGTGAAATCCATACTTTTCTTGAAGGAGTGAGGGCCGGATAGCGTTGTCAGTATAGCGACTGGCTATGGTCTGGATGGTTCCGCGTCCTAACCCCAGTGAGGGGCGAGACCTACCTTACCCGTCCACATCGACCCTGAGGCACACCCAGCCTCTTGTACAATGGGTCCCGGGTCTCTCTGCCAGGCTTAAAGCAGTTGGGGCTTGGCAATGGTGATCCACCCTCGCCTAGCGCCGATGTTAATCATGGGTAGACCTAACTATACCGCTACTCACCCTCTGTGCCACCACTTGTATGTTACTAGGCGACCGTTACCTGGTTTAAAGGCACAGTGACTTTCTATTAGTACTTTCCATATTCATGTTTCTGTGTGTGTGAAATTTGTTAGAATAAATAGAACATAATGCCATTAAACGTTTTTGAGTTACGTTAAAGTAAGAGATACGGAAGCCATACATACATTTCCTTCAGGCATGAATGGTTATTACATTTAGGCTTATACCGTTGAACCGTTTGATGAAAAAGTAAAGAACGCCTTGGTGAATCTATGTGCTACGTCACGGCGTACAACTGTAGCGGATTTTGAAAACGTGTTCGAAACGCTCCACATAAAATAATACCAAATATATTGTTCTTCAGAGATTTTTCACTGACATTACTTGGGTCAACAAGTTTAATAAAAGGTAGGGAAATTTTTGACTGAGTAAATGCGACCTGCTCAAAAAAAATACTGTACCATGGTTTTCTTGCAATTATTACAGGATTAAATGTCTGAAGCTATTTTGGAAATTCTGGGCAGCATTTACAAATTTGAAACCCGAAGTTTGTTGAAGTAATATTTAAGAATACACCAAAAACTCCTGAATTACGAACATTACAAAGAAACCTCCCAGTGCCCTTAGACGAATAATAGCTTTCATTGTGAGAAGACAGCGAAACGCAGAAATGCACTGCGTGGGCAAAATTCAGTATTTCTTAATATTAAGTGCTGTAGTGTATGGACAGTACCCACCAACTTCAAAGAGACGAAATGATTTTTTTTCGTTCTTACTGTCAGATGTTCATAATGCCACAATTACTTTGCAATTTTCTGTTAACTCGCGGTAATTTGGCTTAATATCACCTCTGTATTGCGTCCCTGTGGGCATGTTTAAAGAACAAAGTCAATTTCTGGGGCATTGCAGTGACGAAAACTGAATTAGTCTACTGTTGTATCCCCTCCCCGCCGGCAGGTACCCCGTAACAAGTTGTTTTCATGATGCCCATTTTGGGGGCAATTGTAATGCTAATTAGACTAACTGGTTTGAATTTTTAAAAAGGTTGTTCCACAGGCAGTGTGACGTAGGGAAGCGGACATCATCACTCTGCAGCTCGGATAGGACAATAGCAGTAGCTTAAAGGAAAAGTGGAATATTTACTGCGACTGCTGCCAGGACACGCTGCTCGCTAAAACTTCTTCGGACCCTACTGATTATAATTCTGCTTGGCAGGCTGCTGCATAGTAGCTTGCCGAAGAAACTGGCCGCCTGCTAAAGAAACCGAAATTTCCAAGATCCCAGTACTGGTCTCTAGCCTAAGCCTAATAAACCCAGCCCACATACTTCTATCCAGTTTCTTGAACATTATTTTAATATTCTCCCTTCTTTGCCCAGCCTTCGAGGTTTTCTCGAACATTTTGCACTGATTTGCCTGGTTAGAACTATGACCGAAACGTTAAGACATTACTATATGTTGAAAACTATTAATCGTGTTCCTCCCCGTGTTTTCCTCTTCACCATATCCCTCATTTTCTCTAGACAGTAAACCGCCTCACATTTTCTGTTAAGAGGGCATATCTTGTTCTTGCACAGTTCAGTTGGGTGCCATTCGTTACACTCACTTCTTTCTGTATTCAACCATTCTCATTTTCCGACCGTGTACTGATGTCAGGTGTCTCGTTTTGAGGCACTTTCGCAAAATTGGGAAAAGAGACTGTTAGCTTTATCAGGTCCGTCCCCATGGAACAACTCGGGCCCACTGCACGGATTTTAATAAAATTTGTTACTTGAGTATTTTTCGAAAATCTGCCGAAAAGACACAAGTTTCATTAAAATTTGACAATAATAACCGGTACTTTACATGAAGACCAGTGTACATTATGATAGTGTCTGACTGAATTCTTCTAAGGATGTGAAATATTTCACAGAAATTCTGTAGAGAAAATCAAAATATGAATTTTATGTTAATATCTTTTTACCGAAAATCATGTTGCTTATGAGATAATGTGGAAAAATATGGTAGAGGCAGACAGCCTACAGTTGACTACGTAATGCTGCACATGCGCTTTGCATGCTGGTTAACATAGGATTCAGACACGCGCTTTTCATACTTATTGATTTCCACGGTAACATTGGTTACGCGAACGCGCTGCAGTATTACGTTTCTAGTACATTGCCTGTCTTGTTCCAGTTATCTTGGCTAATACAATCGCTATAGCTGTTTCCAGTAATTGTTTCCTGTGTGCGATCTGCTTTGGTCTCAGCTGATCTGCTCAGACCGGAACTTACTGGCTGTTTGAGAACAAACAACAGACAAAACCGTTGCTGCCAATCGTCTCTGGGGCGCCAGGAATGCTCCACTAGTGGCGATTTTTCGATTCACAATCCGTTCATTTCGCTTCGGTATAAATTGCTTGTGAGTGCGGTAATGAACCTTCGGGTTCCGTGAAATGCTGGGAATTTCTTGACTAGCTGCAAACCAGTTAGCTTCTCAAGAAGAACTCTGCACCATGGAGTAAGTAAGTAAGTATAAATGCCCATTAAGAACGGTTACATCATTCGCACATGCAGTCCGGCATCGAAACTATGACAGATTGGACTCCTAATGACAGTGATTTACGTAGTGGTTTTTTTGAGCTGTGACACTGTGTTGTCTCTTGGGCGGTTACCAAACTCTTGGGGGTTCATATGGACACCACCTTCTCATTTTTGCAAGGAAGGAAGGAAACACTTCCCTTAGCAACAAAAATTTACCATGTTTTATAGAAATGAAAACTTGTTTCTGTTTTCGGAAAAGCCATCCAATAAACCCCACCCTGACTGAACTAAGACCTAGACGAGTGGGCTTCGAATTACAATAGGGGTTTTTTTTCGCCGCCAATAGGCCGGCGAAAAAAAAAAGCCTCGTTATAATATCGCACCTGTAGCGATTTCCACCCAGAGTAAAGAGGTCATAATATACATTTAAATACATCCTCAGACTGTACTCGTACTTAGTCTCTGCTTTAGAATATGTGGAGCCATACTTGCATATCACACAAATTTTCGTTCTGTGATGATCTTCAGCTTCATTACACGTTTCTTTCATTCTTGCTTCCACATTTGTAATTTTAAGTTTGAAATTTTCTAACTTCAGTTATGTTGTAGAGTTAGGGCCAAAAAATTTCTTCCATGTAAATGTAAAATTTGATTTGGGAAAGGCCTTTTCAACAGGGCCAGTACATTATAAAAGTCTACGTTTCGGGCGCAGCCACTCCAAATTCTAGTGCGAAATTCTCTTGACAGTTGTTGTGTTCTGACCAGAGAAGGTAATCCTTCGGGCATTTGGTTCCTTTTTGTCTTCTACTGCTGTTATGAGCAACGAAGCAGACTGAGGGACACATGTAACAAGGGAGAAGTTGTACAGGATTACATATCGGTTTCGGTAGATATGCCCTCTTATGAATCGGAGTATGTAATTATCGTGCTGTGATGACCAGAATTCTGTGTTAGTAATAAAGTCGAGTTTGGACTATTATCAGACCTCATTGTTAATAATTCAGATGTCCTTATCATGGGTAGTAAATACTTCGTAATACTGCGCCTTTCTTCCATCACGCGTAAACAACTCAGTTAACCCTTAACCTGCTAACGTGGAAAATATGGTGAGCTCCGAATAATGTTAGCAAAGGGCAGATGGGATTTAACTCGGCGTTTAAAAGGTTAATCGCTTGGCTTAGATACCGCCTCAAATTTCAGTACAGTGTATAAGAAATCTTAGGGCAGCATTTGGACCTACAGCTTGAGGCACTGGCACTGGAACACGATAGAATCGTGTGATGTTGAGGACCTGCTTGCGAGGTATTGAATACATTATTCGTTTTCTATTTATCCTTCCAAGTTTATTGGTAAAACTGCGTGGGGAGGGGGGTGGCCAGCGAAACGTACAGAATACAAAAATTTACTCTTCTTTCGGACCGGATTCCATTTTTTCCGATAGATGTCAGTATTTTCAATCCCTGGTAGGAGATCTAGGAGGAACTTCGCTAATAATTACAAGGGGCCACACCTACCGACACTACGCGTTTGTTACTCAATTATTTTACTAACTACTGCACATATATAAAATTTACACATTAAAACATTAAAACGCTCCGACATGTTTCGGCGTGAAGCAACGAAGCACAGAATGCACATCCATAGCAGGGTACTCTTCGCAACATAACATTACACAACACGGCATGCTGCCGCAATACCCAACTGGCACAGCGAAATTAATGTGACTTTTTATAGTGTGACTTTAGCAAGGACGATATGGCTCCCTGATGATGGTCCTGGGACCGAAACATGTCGGAGCGTTTTTAATGTTTTAATGTGTAAATTTTATAAATTTTATATATGTGCAGTAGTTGGTCTAATAATTGAGTAACTCGACAACATGCACGGTGTAACAACGAAAAAAATAACTACGCATTTGTGTTTCAAGGTTTCACACAAGAATATAAGAATTCTTCAAGTTGTAGCCACATGGTCACAGTCGGTGGCGAATTTCTTCTGTTTTTCTGGAGACTTCAGCTTTTATTCCGTCCATCGGACTTGTGCAATCTGATTGCGCTGTCACACACAATTCCGATTTTTGACTCTTGTCGTGTGAGGTTTTCCATGGAAACAAAACATGACTCACCTAGTCACAGATGCAATAACTCAACTTTTTCTTCAGCGACAGTTTACCTCACACAGGACACGCCTTCTGAATTATTAAGAAACGTTTCTTAGATCTCAGGGTGTACCACAAAGAGAACACTTACTGTAATATTGGCCTATGGTTCTGACATTGCTGGTAATCATGGCAACCAGAATGTCACTCACTCACGCGCTCGCTACTTCTGATCATATGCATTATACATGTAACATTTCTCCGTATCGTAGCAACAGATTTACAATCAGTCACCACTTTTATTTTTCACTGTATCTTAGCAAAGTCGGTCTTACTGAATTTGTAGATAAACCAAACCAGGCGGTAATTTCATGTATCACAATGCTGTCTGGTGCTTTTGTTACGAAGTATATTTACTGTATATTATCGATTATACTGTCGAATATGATTAGTTGTTTTCAATTATCAAGCCGTGTGTAACACGATCCTATCGGATCTGCCTTGCCCAAACCATAACCCAGCTCCCTTTTTGATGTTAGATAAACAGAGAGAAAAAATCTGAAAAAAACAAATCACCTTATCTTGTGGCAAGAATGTGCTGCCATGCAACTTTCTTGATGTTCTGTGGTTTCTTTAGGATTAGCTCCTACCTCATAGGGAACACAGCCGATTCTCACCAGTACCTTCAGTTTCACCGCTTACCTTACAAAGAACATAACAGCCTGCTATCCACGGCTGCCGAGGTTGTTGAGTGCTGTCACAGGGGTGTGACTGACAACGTGTCAGTAAATATCTGAACTTGCGCAGTCTGGCTGCCTGTTACCGTGATCACATGTTTTCTGTCTTTGTTATGATTAAGTTTTCATGCCCACACTCTATGTAATACATAATTAAGTTCCTCAGCCATATTTAGTACATACAAGTAGCGTGTCAAAAACATAAATTCGCTAAAACTGCATTTCAAAAATTCTGTCACACAAAGCTGTAGGTGATAACAGCACTTCTAATGACATATTGAATTAAGTGTCGAAAAATACATAAGAAGCCCTAATTGGATTCTATGCGTCAAAAATTGTTTACCAGTGTAAGCGGCGGCCCGAGGGTGCTTCAGCGTTTCCTCTTACGCCGCGAGTCAGGAAGAGAAACAGCCTTTGAAGGTAGGCATGCGAATTATCGCAGTGATAACAACTTTTCGCTATTCAGATAAAAACTTGCCAGTGCCACAGCACATGCTCAAAATATTGCCCTACCGACCGAATGCACTGCTGAACGCGTTCGTAACATCCTGACGTTTTCCCCCGGAAATTGTTGAAATCTTTTATCGGTTGCTGTTCCTTAGTTCTTCCAAAGGGTGAGGATTTGTTTAAACTACATAATCTTTTTAACAAAAGCCACCAGGCACTTTAATCAGAACTGTTTCTTTTGGAATCTGGCCCCGAAATTTTTTGTGGTGTTTTCCAATCGATTTATATTTGAAACAGTCCCATTAAACAGACACGCACACTTTTTATTATTATTAGTAGTAGTAGTAGTATTAGTAGTAGTAGTAGTAGTAGTATTTACTGCAATTGAGTTTTCACGCGGTGGCAGTAGTCCTTACACTAGTAACAAATAAGAATAAATTTGCGTAACAGAAACAATACAAGAACACAGTAAATACAAATACACATATTACCAAAACACCCACACATTACAAAACTTACACATACACACACCCACATATTACAAAACAAGTTAAAACAACCACAGTACAAGATATATACTAAATAAAATAGGCACATTATAATCAAGTACCCTCAGTACAAGGTCATCATAATGTGCATGGTACTTTTGTCCCCAAGCACAACAGACGCATGTTGTTAGGGCAGTGAATGGTTGAATGAGAAATGCACATTCACAAGCATACAAACGCGATAATTCATGGCGGAAGTTATCGCTGACAGCTAAGCGTAACACTCGCATGGAGTTTCGCAGCACGGGAGAGGCTTTCCATAGTTGCGTCATTAGCCCTTGTTCCCCTGTTTAACACCTTCTGTCTTTTATATGTGGGGAAGTTTGAAAGACAAAGTCTATAAATTAAATCCCTTCACTTCGAGCCGAGGCAGACCTCCAGATAGTTCAAAGCACGTTGCGTATGTGTATTGAGTGCATTAGGTCAGTAAGGCAGCGTTTTCAGCGTATGCTGTAGCACTGGAGAGTTTTTATTTGACTGCCAGAAGGTTATTATCACTGCGATATTTCGCGTAACTCCTTCACCGAATGTGACCTTTCCGGACATGCGCCCTACGACGCAACGCTGGCGGAAAAACAGGCTGCTGCTTGACGGTCAAGCAGGAAGTGGTCCTCCCTGCAGTTAATAGGTGTATTTTGTTTATGTAAGGAAGACGTTGTAAAAGTATAAATTCAGAGTAAAAAGGTAAAGCAGTCCCGTTACAGGCCTGGAGTGACCCAGAGGGTTCCAGGAAGTTAAGGTTCCCAGATTTCATGACAACGGCATAGGGTAGTGGTAAGGTTGTCAGCCTTAAGCACCGGCCGCCTTTACCCCCAGGAAATGCTCCTGGTACTCATTTCTGTTAGAGGCTGAGTCGACCCCAGGGCCATAGTGCGATCAGAAGGATTTTATGCCCATGAAAAATTCCAATGACACCAGCTGGGATCGAACCAGAGACGTTCCGATTTGTAGCACAGCACCTTAACCACTGAGCCACCGCGGTCCCCATAAATTCAGAGTAGTACAGTAAATATTAAGTTTTTACTCATTAAGAATTTCTGTTGAAAGTACCAATGTTCTTCGGCCGGCACAAAGATTTTTATTTTATCATAGAAGTGTAGATGCGAAATACAATGTGTTTCGGCCATACTCGATTATCTTCCGTATTTTCAATTGAAATTCATTGCAAAGTGCACCGACATACAAACAATAATATTTTAGTCACTACATTCAAAATATATGCTGTAAAATATTTCTTGCTGCTCGCAGGCAGGAAGCTCCACTAACAAATACACGTGCGTCCTTCGTTGCACGTTGTACTGCTGTTGGTGAAAATGAAGGCACAATATCCGATTCTTTACATCGTCTTCACTGCGAGGGTTATTACTGTACGTTTTATCATGTCTCATAGGTAAACGTTAACATTTATCGTACGGAGTGTTTCTGCGACAGCCTGTAAATCGTTTGCGCGTGTTTGAATATAAACATTTATATCTCATGGACCAAAGATGATGAAATAATGAAATAATCTGCATTATTGTGGGAATAAATCAGAAATATTTCATTTCATCCAGAAACACAGTGGGTGTGTTTAGCGCCTACATGCAGCAACCTAATCAAAAAATTTATAATTTTCAATTTATTTTACTTACATATCTGTTTCGGGCCCCAAGTATGCTTAGGAAATTTCAGTCTTGGCATTTTAGGAGTTGTGCCATGGCGTGGTACTGTCAGGAACATCACCTTACTAAACACATCACACTGTCAGGAACATCACCGTACTAAACACATCACACTGTCAGGAACATCATCTTACTAAACACATCATACTGTCAGGAACATCACCTTACTAAACACATCATACTGTCAGGAACATCATCTTACTAACATCATACTGTCAGGAACATCACCGTACTAAACACATCATACTGTCAGGAACATCATCTTACTAAACACATCATAAAGGAACATCACCTTACTCAACACATCATACCGTCAGGAACATCATCTTACTAAACTGTCAGGAACATCACCTTACTAAACACATCATACTGTCAGGAACATCACCTTACTAAATACATCATACTGTCAGGAAAATCACCGTACTAAACACATCGGACTGTCGGGAACATCACCTCACTAAACACATCACACTGTCAGGAACATCACCTAACTAAACACATCATACTGTCAGGAACATCACCTCACTAAACACATCATACTGTCAGGAACATCACCTCACTAAACACATCACACTGTCAGGAACATCACCTCACTAAACACGTCACACTGTCAGGAACATCACCTAATTAACACATCACACTGTCAGGAACATCACCTAACTAAACACATCACACTGTCAGGAACATCACCTAACTAAACACATCACACCGTCAGGAACATCACCTAACTAAACACATCACACCGTCAGGAACATCACCTAACTAAACACATCGTACTGTCGGGAACATCACCTCACTAAACACATCGCACTGTCAGGAACATAACCTAACTAAACACATCACACTGTCAGGAACATCACCTTACTCAACACATCATACTGTCAGAAACATCATATTACTAAACTGTCAGGAACATCACCTTACACATCACCTTACTAAACACACCATACTGTCAGGAACATCACCTAACTAAACACATCACACTATCAGGAACATCACCTCACTAAACACATCACACTGTCAGGAACATCACCTAACTAAACACATCACACTGTCAGGAACATCACCTCACTAAACACAATACACTTACACCACACTGCACTAAAACTTTTCACATCACACCGTTCGCAGTTCCAATGCGACCTGTTGGCTGTGTCACCGTCACCGACCGAGACAGTCCAACCTTTGTTGAGTGCTATCCGTGTCTATAAGTAAGAATAAACTGTCATGCCACACGTGTCTCCAGTCTGGCCACATGGTTTGTAAATTTTGATGCCAAAACTGTAGTGTTTCTTGGCTATGTTTTGTAGGAAAGTGACCCCTTCCATTGACTGAAACAGTACCTTCGTCTACGGCCAGATATTCAGAAGGGTCGTAAATTTTTTAAAACGTCTTGTTTTGAATTTCAAACATCTCGAATCTTCCGTAACCTTTCAGAATTTTCGGCCGTCATTGCAGGCTCATTATTGTTGTCTGTGAAGTGTGATAAGCGAAGGATGTGAAGGTATCTGTCCTGTTTCATAGCGCTACTGTACAGACGTGTGTGGAATTGGTTAGTTATTTGCCCAGTAGTCTGTCGGTTTGTCCCGTATACAATGCCCTCTTTGCTGTGTTATCGCAAGAAACACAAGTATTTCGGCCTCAGTCACGTCAGGGAGGGGCAAAGGTCCGTCGTCATTTCTGTCAAGGTGGCCGTGGTAGTGTCTGTTAATCTCCGTCACCAGCGGTTTGATAATTTCCACAAAATACTACAGAAAACGCTAAGTGGACTGGAGACATCACTTTATATGTGGTGTTTTATTGCCTTTTTGCCCCTTGGGGCCCTCTCTAAAGCGTGTACTGGACTTCTGTGAGACCAAAGGGGCCGTTTCCACTGCGAAGTGGATCGTGTTTGGACCTGTTGGCGTGGCCCATTATGAAAAATTGCTTCATTTGCTGCATTTGAAGAAAACGAACTGCTGGACGCGTGACCTCTGGTTGTTGGTCGGTCTGGTGGCAGGTATGACACCCCTGGCTCCTCTTCAAAACCTCCCTCGTCCTCTGAGGTATTGTCGCTCGGGGTACCTGCTTCGTAACTCACGGTGTCCAGAACCATTTCAGATAATCCGGTTTAGGGAGAGGAACCCGGCTCCTTACGCACACTTCACGGACAACTGACTGAGGAACGAATATTTAGTCCGTCTTATTATACCGCATTTCAAACGGGTGGTCGCATAGTGAAATGCCATATATTTCGACTCTATAAGGCCCAGAGGTCTTACAGACCAGTCTATTTATTTCTCCCATTCAGACTGCATTTGAAATTATAACCCCTTGTGAAGTCCACCAACGAGGCATCCCAATATCAGAATGCGTGCTGGGAAAAGCGTGACATCGCAGTGCGGCCTATTACCGATACTTATTTGTGTGGCGATTGTATGTAGCCTGTTTATTGTCATGTTTGCAAAACTACTGTAACAGTGCACGGTCTGAACTGCAATGTAAGACGGGCGTGAAAGAACCTCTGTACTTCGGCATTGTGTCATACACCGACAGTTGGTGTTTAGTCCCTTTTAGTAGTAATATATCGCGCGTCCTTCCACAGAGCGTCTCTGCTCTGGCTAGGAAAAAGAACTAGTGTCATATATTAGTTTACGATATTGCGTAATTCAGCGAGGTACGCAGCAAGGAAATTCTGGTACACAACACGCCTTCATTAGACGTTCCTCTGCGTCGCACGGCAGAGTGAGGCTTCGTTGTCTGCAATGTTTATCTGTGAGTACGAACCACTTAAGAACTGCTAGACGTACAGGTAAGCGCCGCATAACGATGTTTCGGTTAACGACGGACCGCATATACGACGGTGTTCACATAAGACTATGGTATAATAATACCATTGTGTTACATTTGCCTACAGTGTTCAGTACAGTAACATGTTGTACAGGTTTGTAGCCCAGGAGCAATAGGCTATACCATACAGCCTGTAGTAGTCTGTAGCGTACGATGTATATTTGTGTAAGTGCACGTTCGCACAACGACGTAACCGCCTAAGGACACATTTCCCAGAACGTATCCCCGTCTAAGCAATGCATATCTGTATGGGTTCCAAGCCACGGGTAGTTGTGGAAAAACTTGTTCCTCTTGCCTTTTACTTCGGGAAACTAGGAAAATGTAACGAATATTCTTCGATTCAATTGTCTTCCAGTAGTAGAAGTGACTGCACTCGAACCGTGTACCCAGACAGGTGCTGAAATGAATATCATCCATGGCCCGGTTATTTACAACCATGTACTGTACTTCCACGCCCGATAAACGTACTTTTAATTGTCCTTCCGTCTGTCAGTACAGTCCTGAGTGTGAGAAGCTGATTTTTTTTGCAGTTTAATAAAAAACCGACTAAAATAACCCACATTATAGACAACACTTTGTAAACGTAACAACTAATATCAGTCCAATTTAATGTTGATGTTTATGCAATAAATCCTTAATCTGCATTGTTACGTGTATGATTCCTTTCCATAATACGAAATACTACAAGGCTGGACATTCCTGACCCTTCGTCGGAAAAAAAGTATTTACTTAATCCGCAGTATTTGACGTAATTGTTTTTGCTCTTTGTGGCATTATACAACTGATGCCATTTCAAAGGTCGAAACATGGAACGTACTTTTTTTGCATTGTGTAATAAAACGGCAAGTACAATAAAAGTTCTTTCCCCCCGAAATGTTTGCTTCTATTTATTACTATAACATAAAGGGATATTGTGTGTAAAAATTTTTGTGTGTTTTTTTTTTGTAAATGGAATGTTTCGTGTTGTTTTATGATTTGAATAGCTTTTAGCCAAGTAGCAAGTAATGTTTAGTTAATTGCATTCAAACTAAAATTTGCATTAACTTCATACAATGGCTTGCCTGTTCGTCGTAAATAGCAATACATGTTTCAGGTCTAATTCGAGCCAGTAACTGAGGTGAAAGTGCAGCAGAAAATTTGTAGGTTTCTTAACTATTTCCCGTAGCCAACCAGCTTAACCTGATGGAAATTGTCTTGTCTGCACTTAACAGCATCCCTCATTACAGTATTCTTTTTTATTATTATTCTTGATCATATTAAAATGGTAGATTTTAAAATAATTCGCAATTCATGATGCACAGTTAATTCAGGAAATCGCGTGGCTCGTTGGTTTTTAGTTCTGTCAGTAAATTCTCAGCCGCATACTACTTCCTGTTATCTAGCCATCTCTTCGACCACTTTCACTTCGGTTTTCTCGTCATTTTTAAAAACTGCAACAGCAACTTCAAGTGTTACCAACACGTTTAGATAATGGGGGAGTCATTATTCCACACATGCTTGAGTGACAGTTCGACTGTTCTCTGTTGTCACGACTGTAGAACATTGTCCTAGCTAATCATGAACGGTCGTTGATTTTACCGTCTGAATCACACGGTGTATCACTCTGTGTGTGTGTGTGTGTGTGTGTGTGTGCATTATATAGCTACTGAAACTGACGCATGGTTCAGAAAAATTATGGCGATGCGCAGTGTCGCCACTTGTGTGAATGACTATGGGGCCCTTCAGGCTATGGTATTTAGTGAACACTTAACCATGAAACCTTCGAAGTGTCTATTGCTGTTAACAACTTAGTAGCAGTATGCATAGCTAAAATAATTCTGGCTTGTTCACGGATTTTTAAATTTAGTTATCTCGAACATCGAAAGGGGTAGGGGAAAGTCGCCCCCGCAAATTTGCGTAAATTAGCCTATTAAGTTTTGCTTACATGTCTGACCGCATGTCCACATAATAACTTGAGAGCGGTTGAGTAGGATTGTAACAGAATTTTATATTTCCAAGTTTGAACTAAAATTTGTCAACACGTAACAAGTTTGGTTTAGATAAGTCAATAACTTACATTCTACTTGGAAATGTAGCTACACGCTTTGCTGCACGCAAATCGCACATAAACACGCGACGTACCTACCGTCATCATCGAAGCAAGAAATGTCTCAGACAAAAGTCGTGTCTAAAAATAGAACCAAAACGTTATGTCCAAAATTTATTTTCGGCAAGCGTTTCGTTTTGCGAGGTAATTAAAAAGATCGAACACTTCAGAATTAGTATGACACCGTGCCTACATTTGCCAGTGGCCGGTCATCTACACACTGGTCTGGATGGGCGGTAAAATTTTGAATCGACTCCTTAACTGGCCGATTGCAGCGCCTGACTCATTGGGAGTTCGAATTTGACATTCAGAGGACCTGTATCGTGATATATTCTTATAATAAAACCAACTAGATGCACTAATTTCTCAAATTTATTTTTGGAATAGAACACTGCATGTTTCAGACAGTTCCTCATTCCATGATCAGGAGTCTAGCACTGTACACAGAGCAATAGGTATATGTCATACAGATAATGCTGACCGCTTGCTGGATGATCCCGCTAGCAAGCAGTCATCGTAACCTGTATGGCATACACCATTGCTGTGTGTACAGTGCTAGACTCCTGATGATGGACAGAGAAACTGTTCGAAACATGAGAATTTCTATTCCCAAAAAATGTCAGAAATTAGTGCATCTAGTTGGTTTTTTTTTAAATAGAAACATTGGGATTTCCTCTTGAGAAGATGACATTTGCACCTGCTTTTCGTGCAGAAGAAATTATTTTTCTCAGTTTCTCATTTGTCTTTATTTTGAGCCACATAATACAAGGCCGTTCATATTCTTTCAACCTATTTATCCAAGAACCATTTGAGTGTTTTAATTACATCTACAGCTGCGTGTTCCTAGCAGCCTCTTTTCTTCAGTTTCCATAACAGGAATTTGTATGAATTGCCTTCTGTCCATCGTGTGCTATAATTTCTTGCATGTCCCCTTGATTCGACGATCTTCACAATAAAGACGAGACGTAAAACTAAAGAAATCGTCATCATGCGATCATTTCAATTCTCCTGTTACTTCCTGCCTCTTTGGTTCAAACATTCTCCTGAGCATTTTCAGTATAGACGTACGTATGTATTATTCATTAATGTAGGACAACAAGGTTCACACCTATACGAAAATAAAGAAAGTAACATTTTTTATCTCTCTGTGTGGCACATCGCATTAGGCCTGTTTATATAAGATATTTGCCGAACCTTGCAAGAATCAGATAGACCGCAATAAATGCATGTCCCTGTTTGGGAGGTTGCAGTCAGATTTCTTCGACCGATTACTCTGCATGTCTGTAATTTGAGCGTACGTTGTAAGCTCGTCTCTGATGGGATTATAATTTCTTTTGGCTGTAATTATATAGAGCGTTCTTTTATGTGTGGACGGTTCGAAGAACAATGGTGGCCATTGATGGGGCTTTGAGTTCTGGGATATGTACGGCTTGTTTGTTTAAACAGCCAGCCGGCATTCTTGACGAGAAGAAAGCAGACAATGAAAATGGATCTGGCGTCTATATGCACTCAATCTTGTATATATACTGTCTGCTGTAGACTGCTCTCATGTCTTGATAGTCAACTGTTCTGTTGCTGGTAGCTACAGCTTTGTGATCTGCGCTCTTCGCATTTATTTATAAAAAGTGTGAGGGGTAGGGAGGCAGAGTTAGTTGTCTTACTTGACTTAAACCTTTTATATATGTGTTTTACGCCGTCGTAATATATAGAACCTAAAATGTTTTATTTCCCCCCACCATCACCTGGTACCAACACAACAAAGAGAAATGTTTGTTGAATTTTACCGACGTAAAACTAACTTTCCTCCGTAATGCTCGCACATCGCTATGACGTCATACATACGCTACAAAAGAATTACGTTAACGGCGTTTTGTACAACGTTCCCGGCACGTCTGTCGAAATTATTGCTTGCACTTATTTCACTTCAGTATTCCAAAAAGAAATGTAATTTTTCTAGTATTTGTATAACACTCCAATTGAATTGTATTCATACATAGCGGCGTTTTTATTTGAATTATAATGTTGTCGGTAGTTTGTCAGCGAACTGGCCAGTATAAGAACCATGCGCTTCGCGGATGTTTGTGTATAAAACTCAGTCATTGTTTACATGACGTCACAATGACATCTCCTTGTTTTGTGCTGAATAAGCTTCTACTGCCGTCCTCTAACAGAAGCATTACGCAGAAAATAAAAATAAAAAAAGAAGACGCGAAGCAAAATGCCACAGAGTTTACATGGGAGTTTGCAACAGTGAGCAGTCTTTGTTCGAAGTTCTGACCAGCGACAGAGACCTCTGGTGATTGCGAAATGAATGATAACAATTTGGTCTGCAGTGTCGTCGTTATTCGAGTTTGGTTCTAATGTGAGCGTTATTGATGACCCAAATTTTGTAGAGTCGTCCATTATTCAGGAGTGAAGTAAAATTATATTAATCGATCAGAGTATCTGCAAAGAAACTGTGCATGGCTTGAATTATTTATTATCACCATCCTGTGAATGATAAAGAATATGAAGTCGATTGAATATTTTTGAAAACAGGATGCTGATGATTATCATTTGGAACTTAAAGGAAGGGAGTAACGGCGAAGGGGGTAAGGGGGAGGGGTGTAGAAAATTCAGTAATGAAGATTTTTATAATTTGCCTTGTGTATGAAACATTATTATTATTATGATACAAGAAAAGGAGATGAGTTGGGTGAGACACTTAGCACTCAAGGGAGAGATGAATCGTGCTAGTTTGGTCGAAACAGCTGAAATTAAGAGGCCACTTACGGATTTCTAGCTGTTGATGTGAGGGTATTTAAATAGGGTGAAAGGATTTTGATTGGATTAAACTGCCCTAGGATGGTTCGACGTAAGAACGTGGTAATGAACATTCCGATTTCTACTGCAGGAGATTTGATGGTGAGCAAATGCTACGTATTTTATCCCACAGGACCCTTCTGCATGGAGTTTATTTATTTATTTATTTGTTTTTTGTACTGATATATTTTACAGTTTCATTTTAAGCCTTTGAAGCACAGTGGTCACAATCTATTTATTTACCTTCCACACAGTGTATTTACGCATTCTGCGTTTCGTCTGATTCCAAAAACAACTGATTATTTCCCCATACAAGAGTAACCGGTTGGTCCGGGAAATGAAGTGTCAAGGTTCATATAAAAAAAGGAACCAGATGTTTAATTCCTGGTTGGATGAATTTCGAAGAGGGTGAAAACAATTTTATTTTTGTGATTGCTTCCTGATATCCGCAAGACCATTGTGTCGCTTCGAAGTTCCCAGACTTCGCCAGTTTGTTCAATTCTGTTTTCCTCTGCGTGTCCACTCTACCGCCGTCAGTATCATTCCACCAATGCTCTGAAACTCCATGTTACTACACCTCGTATCACGAAAACAAGGTGGATGAAAAACTTGGAAACAAAGCAGTTCTCTACGGATGTCATGGAGCAGTACACTGAAAGATGTGTTCACATTGTACGTCGAGTCATTGATAACGAACCCGGTTTTTAATAGTTACGTAAACTCGGTTCATTTTGCTTGAATATCCGATAAAATTACGCGCTGTAAAAACAAGCCAGTGTCTAAATTTTTACCGGGATAGAATTTGGATTGGACGACCTGTCTTTGCTCTCACTCTCTACTCACCGCATCCGGACGTTCTCTGGGTTCCATACAGCGTCTTTATGTGAGTAACAAGGGTCCTATATTATTACAGCGGTCAGAGCGAGGAATTAGAACTTCTGACGTCTGTACGTCTGTATAGGTCTAATGTTAAGATTTAGTGGAATTTTCACTTCGATCCTGCTATACGTCTTGAAGTGTTTAAGTAGAGAGTTTGCTTGGTACCTTAAAATAGAGAGAAAGAAAGAAAGAATGAAATGTGCTCTCGTTTTGAAACTTATTACCTGCTAGTAGGGTACATTTTATTGTGTTGTTTTGTGGTTTCAGCAATTAAGGTATTTTGAAACTACGCGTATCTTGCACTTTGCTTCGATCACAGCTGATAAAAGATTTGGTAAATTTTTGGCACATTTCTGATGAATGGTAAATTTTTGGCACGTTCCTGATGAATCTGCAAAGATGCTTCATTTACCTGCGACAGATCTGCTTGCCTGATTGACTGTCCTTTTGCAGGTAACACATTTTGAACTGCTAAGCGGAATTTCGTGATGCCGTATAATTTATTAAGATGCGTATAATTTACTAAAATTTGTCGACGTATTAAAATTTGAATATCGGACACATGTTGCAGCATACATCTCAAGCAAGACTCGCGTGATGTTTTGTAGAAGTCAAGAAAATAGAGGCGAGTGTCGTGCAGAATATCCAGAGTTACGTTTCGAATAATGTCAGGGACAAGGAACTGGTGGGGTCAGTTCCAGGTCACTCCAAAAGGCAGAGAGCTTGGCGAAGGTCCCTTTGTGTAATGAGAGGTGGTCCAATTTCCAGAGGCCAAGCCTCAACTTCAGCCAGAAGAGCGCAGAGTAATGGCACACAGATGTGCTCCTTCGAAACACCCTCTCTTTCTCTCTCACTCTTTGTCTTCAGGGATGGCCATTCTTTGTTGACAGTGTTCTTTGTCTCTTGAAACCAGCAAAATATTTAATTTCTTTAGGAACTCTCCCACTTGCCCTTTGTAAACTGCATCCCCCCACTTTGTATTAATGGTCTGTGTTTGACTTTCATAACTGTTATTTTTTACTACATTATTAACCGATTTATTCTGTCGTGTGAAGACAACAGTGTGTTTATTGTGAGGTAGATATAGAATTTTAAAATGATTTTTACGTGAGATTCAGGCTTAAGTCAACTGACACAAACATTCCTGGGACTGTCACTTTCGTTTGATCGATCAGCTAATCGTAATTCTCACTGGCCACATTATCCATTTCCGGATGTAGATATTAATTTCACTTTCTGTTTTTAAGTGTTTCATATATAAACATAAATACTTGAAAATTGTGTAACAGAGGGTTAAATAAATTAGTTAATAGGAGAGGCCGCTTCTATGACCGATTACTAACGAGGCCACATCTGTTAAATGATAACACGATGTTTCTTTACAAGATTAGTGTAATGCTTCATTAATTAATAATTATAACATTCTGAAGAGCGTAAAATATTATTTAATCTACATATTCGTCTTTTTCCCTATAAGCTTTAGGTCCCTGCAGAAACAGAACACAGCTGCCCATTTTTGCACCAATTGTCACGACTACAAGGCTGTGTGTGTGTGTGTGTGTGTGCAGCAGTTATACTTCCGCTGAAATCTGTCTGTCTGTCCATAGCTTCTTTTGTCAACTAACGACGCTCCTTCAAATATCGAGTACTATCGAAAGATACGGGAACAAAATGTCGATTTGGATATGGCGGTGGGGAAATGGTCTACCCCGGCCTGTGGGTTAGGACTGATGGCCATTTTAATCCTTATGAATGATTCAGTTATGTTACTTTGGAAATGCAGAAGGGTCTGTCCTCATTCATGCGCGTTTTGAAGAGTTAGCCTTCATTTCTGTTTTTTTTTTATTTCACTTGGATTTCGATTTGGTTCCGTGCTGCGCACTCAGAATATCATAACGAGTTGTGACGTTTTGCTGACCGTGCATCTCAGTATATTTATCTCAGTATTTAACCAACTTGATGTACAAAATTTGTTTCACAATAAGTTTTATTTCATGCCTCTACATGTTTCGAGCACATGTGCTCA
>Ga0123352_10003395_pt1 | contig 23005 bp, 21 predicted proteins | sample TergutLab28metaG_FD_89700 | JGI IMG/M metagenome (GOLD analysis project Ga0123352, IMG submission 89700) | Labiotermes labralis P1 segment gut microbial communities from Petit-Saut dam, French Guiana - Lab288 P1 | ecosystem: Host-associated > Arthropoda: Insects > Digestive system > Gut ...
CACATTTCGCACCATATCGTAAATCAGGGTATGTACGGAGAGCGACTTGTTCCAAATCATAAAGACGTAGAACATATCCGGCTCCAACTGGTCAAGGATCTTCTGGCGGTGTGTGTCATCTACGCCTGACGGTTTCACGCCCATGTTGACATGAGAATGGCCCTGCATACGGATTTTGTTGAAAGTATCATTATCAAATCCATAAAGCCAGTCGGTGTAGGCCGTTTGATCGGTGTTGACTGTGCTGCCGGTGACTTCCTGCGGGTAGACGAAAATATCTTCAATCACAAATTCATTATCGCCAGAGCGGGAGACGGTGCCATGCCAAGCGACTTCATCACGGAATTCTGTCACTAGAGCAATGATTTTCCTGTACGCTTCCTGGGACAGCAATACCACGGCGTTACAGTCTTTGTACGCATAACTCATGTTATAGCTGAGTTTGCCGTCCGACATTTTTATGCCGTCCAGCATCGTGGAAAAGTCATCTCTGGCTTTTTGTTTCAGTTCGTCCGTCAAAACGATGGGTTTTGGCATGATGCACCATCTCCTTCCAGTTCAATAATTGCCTCGCGCGGCGTGAGTAAGGTGCCGTCAGTTCTTTCTATACAGCTTATTGCAGTACGAGAAAGCTCTTTTGCAAATTTGCTTATTACCGACGAATCATAGAAATTTAGATTCCTCGCGGATACTACGGCTTGATCTATCGCACCGACGTAATCGCGTCTGTGCATATACTCCTGGAATCTGCCGGCATAAGAGCCGATACATCCCATGTGTTGTATATGTGGATTATGCAGATATGTCTGGCTTTCAGACGGGAATATATAGTTCTTGATTGCTCCAAGCCCGGTACGCATATCGGCGGTGTAGGCAGCGCACAGCCTCAGTTTGTATGTATCCTCGCCGAAAATAGCGCGGTACAGTTTCTCCATTTGAGGCTTTGTTACCGATGGATGCAGATGGTCGTACATATATCCGTCGTGATTTCGGACATATTGCTCGAAAGCATCTTCATCGTAAATGTCAGCATAGCCGTGAACGATGAACTCTATGGCAGTGCCGGAAGCCTTAATAATGCTCAAGCTTTTGTTACACATGAAATATTCCATCAGCTCGGAATCCTCGGCCTGTTTGCCTATGGCGCACTCTAGGCCCGCAAGCGTATACTTGCGCTCCTGAATTTTGCTTATCATGTCGCGCATCGCGGATAAATGATGTTCATAGCTATCTTGATACGAGTTGATTTCATCTCGCAGTTCATCAGCCCTCATGCGCTCGAACACAGTTTCGAACCCCGCTAATTTGCTGCGGATAATCTCTGCTCGAAAATCAAGCTCCTTGACGAATGATTCAATCAGCGTCTCAAACTCCACTGCAGATTTATTCCCCGCACTTTTAAGCAGTTCGGTTTCTTTTTCGGTCAGGGGATGATCTCGGAACAAGGCAGATAGATACCTTGGAATCGTAATTTGTAGGGCGTGAAACTGTTTCATCTCCAGCTTGTCAGTGAATATGATGGTGTTCCGTCCGGCATCATCCGTATAGAATAGGGCCTTTGCCTTGCGTGCATAAAACGCTTTCAAATCTTCACGGCAGGTATAGTTGCCTAAATAGCGCTTACCCTTTCCGGTATTGGATTTTATAATCTCCAACATCTTTGTCCCAGCGTTTGGTTGTGTGGTGTGTACGATAGAAATGCTGTGTCTCGATGAAGGCGGATAGTGAGCTGCACTTGGCAGAAACCAATTCATGCAGTCGGCAGTAGTTGCGCAAGAGATTTCCTGTTCGGAGTAGCGCAGAGCAACGCAAGTAAGCTGTGCTGATTCATCCTGTGGCAGACGCCCACGTAGAAGTATCCGTAATGTTGACAGAAAAGATTGATCCGGCGCATTTATGGCAGTAATATTAGAAAACAATCTGTCCGCTACTTCTGATGCCAAAGCAGTGCCGATGATAGCTTTGTTAAACATGACTCTATCCCCCTTCCCGAAAAGATAATGGGACAGCAAGCGTCAAGCGGCTGTCCCATTAGGTCTTATTATGCGGCATTATCCGCTTTTGTGACATTGAGCAAGAAACATTGTTTGGTTATCCCGAAGTCGGCGAAGGTTTTATCCAAGTCGCCGGGTGCCAGTGGGGATCCATCAAGATTCATCATCCCGCGGGTGTAGTCAATCCCTGCGATTTCCAGTGCTTCCCGCAAGGTGGTATTGGGGGGCAGCATCTCGTCGGTGCGCTTTACATTGTTGCCCATAGTAACTTTTATCATGATATTTTTTCCTTCCGATAAATTAAAATGATTGAGGGAGCCGATCTCGGCCCCCTCGCTTTTGTTCTGTCAGCTACACGCTAACCGTAATGTCCCCTGCGAGGCCGTCGAGATCCGCACAGATTCCGGTCAGTGCCTCAGCGATCCCTGCCTCAACTTTCTTGAGGTTAGCCAGTGCAAGCCCCACTTCGTCAAGAACATACTCTTTTGCGTTCTCCACATCATGGGGAATGGTCAGTGTCGCTGTTGCCAGCTTCGCATCATCGTTAGACACGCCGCTAAAGCATACACCGTGGTCGGTGACGCTACTTGAACCGATGCCTACCTTGAACAAGATTTTATTTGTTTCCGGCTCGGTGAGTTCTAGCGCGGATGGACGGTACTTTTCGATCTTTTCCAAATCCGCCATTGATACTGTCGATGTGATAACATAGCTGTTACCTGCAATTGTTACTTTTGCCATGAGAAAATTCCTCCTAAAAATAAAATTAGGACGCCATTTATTGCGCCCCATTAACGACTTCTTTTATTGTCAGATCTTTTACGCACTTTCTGCCATGCTCAAAAACTCTTGTTCAGACAGAACAGTTACGCCCAATGACCGGGCTTTGTCCAGCTTGCTCCCGGCCTTGTCACCGTAGACCAAATAATCGGTACTTTTCGATACCGCACTGCCGGCCTTGGCACCTAGGGATTCAATCTTTGCGGTGATGGATCCCCGTGTGAAGTTTTCCAATTTGCCGGTGACAACGATTGTACGACCGACAAATGGATTGTCTGTGTTGGCGGGGACCGTAGTTGCGCCCCCGTTTTTGATAGAAACCATTTTTTGCACCTCCTTCCATAAATGTAGATTTTCCTCAGACTTAAACCAGTCGTGGATGTTGTTGTGCAGAGTTTCGCCGAAGCCTTCAAATTGTGTGAAGTCAAAACCATCTGCAACGGCAGACTCAAAGGCATCCAAGTCGCCATCAAAGTAACAACCCAACTCTCGACTGGCAGTGCGTCCGATCATTGGGATGTCCATTGCAACCAAGTACCGCTCAAATGTCGTATTCCGGCTGCGTTGGATTGCATCTTGTAGCCGCTGCCATGACTTGACCCCAAACCCTTCCAAGCTAGTGATTTCAAACGCATGATCTCCTAGCTTATAGATGTCCGTGAAATCATTGAGCCAGCCCATGTCCATAAACGTCTGTAGAGTCGCTTCGGATAAGCCTTCAATGTCCATAGCCTTCTTGCCTACGAAATGCACGAAGCGTCGTAGCCGTTGGCTAGAACAGCCTTGATTGTCGCAGCACAACACGCGGACAATACGAGTTCTATCTTTGGCGCTTTCCTTGATACGTGTCGGTGAGCGGCACGATGGGCAGTGAGCCGGAAGCAGGTTAATCACATTGAAGCGGCCACGGTCAAGGTTTTCTTCAACGTGGGGTATGATCATGTTGCGCTTGCTGACAAGAATCCTGCACCCCGGCATAAGCTCCAAGTCTGTTATGAATGTAAGGTTGTGTAGGCTGGCCCGAGCGACCTCGCAACCGTCTATCTCCACAGGATCAAACAGAGCAACGGGGAATAATTCTCCAAAGCGCGATGGCGTCCATTCAATGCCTCGGAGAGTCGTTTCATGTAGGTCATCCTCAAACTTGAAAGCTATGCCGTCCTTGTAGTGGTGGCCTGTTCTGCCGCATGATCGAGAATATGCGATGTCGTTATAAGTGGTAACAATGCCGTCTATTGGGAGCCCATTGCCCTCTGCCGATACCCGCAGTTCTGAAAGACAGTTGATAACCTGTTGTTCGGTTGGGTTTGGTATGAGTATGAGGAATGCACAAACGGAAAATCCCAACTGCTTCAAAGCTGTCAGTTTTAAGGATTTGTATGCGACCTCGCCAAACCCTTTGAGTACACCAAAGGGCGAGAACACTAACCCGCGTCCCGCACAAGCGCCGGCGTCATAACAACGGACTGAGCCCGCAGCCATGTTACGTGCGTTTTTATACGGGTTGCCGGAGCTGTCGCGCAGGGTATCTTGTAGGCGCTCAAATACAGGCTTGGGGATATATACTTCTCCGACAACTACCAAGTGCTCACGATATGGGATCTGCGCCGGGATGCCATCAATGGCGCGGGCATTGTGGGTAACAACTTCGCCTTCATCACCACTGCCGCGGGTGGATGCGCGGATGAGCTCGCCGTTTTCATATTCCAGTTTTAATGTCAGACCATCCAGTTTGTGCATGAGCAACACTTGATGGGAGCCGATAAAACGCATTAGGCCGCCCATATCCTTGGTTTTATCCAAAGACAGTAGCGGCGTGGTGTGGGCTGTTTTCTCCAAACCGTCAACTACGGCGTAGCCAACAGTTTGTGTGGGGGAATTGCTCATGCAGATTCCCGTTTCACGCTCCAACTGCTCCAGCTCATCAAAATGGCGGTCATATACCGCATCTGTCACTGTTGGCGCGTTTAGGTTGTAATACTCGTGCCGCCATTGGTCAAGCTTGGCGGTCAATTCACGGATTTTTCCGATACTTAGTTGTGACATAGTTTACCCTCCTCCATTTTGGTCATGCAGATTTGGCACAGAATGGTTCTATTGGGTCAATTTCTGCAATATCTTTTTGCTCGAAAACAATGATTTCGAATTTATCTGGATGGTGGTCGGCTTCCTCATCCATGATCCATGTGCTGTCGTCATTAAGGAAATATACAGAGCCGCCGAACATACATGAATCAAAGGGAGAGTATATTTCTTTGAAATATGCCAGACTTTTCTCTACCATATCATCGTAGTCTGTTGCTTGGACTATATAGGCGGCATTGAATAAGCCACCGCATAGTGAGATCAGATAGTATGTTTTCATATGCTGAATTTTCCCTTTCTTCTCTGCTTTAAGTTTGTTGTTTGCCGGAGCGCTTATCGGCTTTTTTTCGTCCATCCTCAGCCGGGGCGGTTATACCGCCCCGCGTATATTTGCCATCATGCTAAGCATAGATAGACCCGCCCCCGGACCTATCATCAAGAGCGCAGCTTTTTTGATAAACAAAATTCCGCATAAGCAGTTGATAGGATATAGGGGCGGGCCAGTTCGCTGTCTTTTATGGGCTCAGTTTCTGTGTGAATAACAGCACGGATATGACCGGCTATTGATTCGAATCCTTTTGGGAAAAGGTGGCAAAATCAGTGATCATACGGTTGAACACTTTTATTGCGTCTTGGAGTACTTCGATTCGTTTCAGGGACGCCGAAGTATCGTGGCCGTAGCGGCGATTTATTTCGCAGGCGGCCTGTTGTTCTTGGATATTTTTTTCTAGCTCAGCAATGATGTAACGAAGGCGCTGTTCCATTTTTTAACCTCTTTCTGCTACGCTTACTGAGTTATGCGGCAAACAATACATCGCAGAAAATGTGACAGATTTAAGCTTAAATACGCTTAAATTGTGCCTGATATATGGAAAACGACCATCTGAATCCTAAATTGCGTCTAGTTTATATTCAAAATATAACCACTTATACCTAACTTTCGGGGCATCCATTTATATCATCACGCCCTGAATACGCAAAGCATAAGAAAAAGTTGATGGCATATACACAGAGGTAGTATACTTATTAAAGTATTTCCCGTTCATGTACAACTTGTGTGCCTGTGGCTTCATCTTGAAGCATATCCTCTTGTTTTTCTTTTATAATCCAACATACAAGTTTGCTAAGCGGTACAATGAACCAAATCAAAACAAGCATGGTAATTGTATTAAACACAACATGAAACACAGACATTTGTACGACTGGATTAGCTATCAAGCCTTGATACCAAGGAATAAGAACATCTTGCAATGGCCAAACGATTGATAAGAATAAAATCGAGCCCAGCAAGTTAAATACGACATGGAACAGCCCCACGCGCTTTGCGGCGTGGTTGCCTGGCAAAGATGCAATGATAGCGGTAAAGCTTGTTCCCAAATTTACACCGATCACAATGAAAATAGCTGATTCAAACTGCAACAATCCGCTTGCAACCATAGCTACACTGATCCCAATTGCGGCAGATGAAGATTGTATCAAAATTGAGAATATCGTCCCGATTAGAAATAACCATAACGGGAAAGTAATTCTACCAAATACGCTCTCAAAAAAGCCGACAATAATTTCGTTGCCACTTAATGCCGAACTCATCATGCCCACGCCGACAAATAAAAGTCCGAATGTTATAAATACATTTGCTACCCTGATCCATTTTTCTTTTTTTGTTGCAAGTCGCATCACCGCTCCAACAAAAATAAGAAACATGATGAAGTATCTGATTCTAAATGCCGAAAACACCAATAGAAGCGATGTCAAACTGCCACCTATATTTATTCCCATAATTAAGCTGGTCGCTTGAACGAGGCTTAATATGCCACCGCTAACTAAACTTATTACAATAGCAGCTGTAAGGGTAGAGGACTGTGCAATTCTTACTGCGACTATACCTAAACCTACATTCGCAAAACGATTCTTTCCCGTTTTTTTGAAAAACCTATTCAGTCTATCAGATGGTCTTCTGAATATTTTTGAGAGCATCGCAATAGCTAATAAAAATACACCGACACCTGTAAATAGCTCTAAAATAGAAGTTGTTATATCCCAAAACAAAATTAAAATCCTCCACAGAAAAAATCCTCGATGATCGGAGCGCTGAGCCATCTTAATATATTCTGTCACATATGCTCTGAAACACACATAGTCCGTTGTCTGCCTTTTTGACAACGGAGCTATGTGTGTCTAGTTGTGGAAGCAAATAGAAATCAAGCAGGCGTCCTCTGATGATTTCATATTACTTAGTGACTTGTTGTGTTGTATCTATCCACGTTTCTGCCAATAGACACTATGTCCAGCGTATATAATTGTGCGTGCCTGTGCGTATTTGCAACACTCGAAATTGTTACTGCCGGTCAAACATTCAGATAAAGCCTCGCAAACATTGTAGCTGCTTCTGCTCTGGTCAAACTGCCGTTTGGACTTATCGTTGTTGGTGTGCGGCCTGTGATAATTCCATTAAAATTCAACCAACGTAATGCAGCATATGAACCGCTTGCGAGTTGACCTTTATCTGTGAACTGATCCCACTGTGGACTTTGTTGACCTGTATCTGTCCTCTCCAGCGTACTCATCGCATAATTGTACAGCACTACTGCAAACTCTTGACGTGTTGATGGTCGATTCGGCTCAAATTGATTTGCCGTAACTCCAGAACCAAGACCACTATTAACGAGCCATGTAACGTAGGGTGCATACCATGCGGTAGCACTAACATCATTGAACGGATTGTTTCTATTGTCTGTGGCGTCCGCATCGCGCCCGTGCACCAATCTAAAGTAAATTGCTGCAACTTCTGCACGTGTCAAAGTGCGATTTGGCGCAAATTGATTTTGACCGACTCCTTGCATGACTCCGGTTTCCCACACATATTGTACTGCCGCTGAATACCATCTGCCACCTTGAACATCTGTGAAAGGGTGAGGTCCATATCCGCTTGCCGTTGCTGGCGATACGATCCCAATAACCATAATAATTGCTAATAAAACTGTGATTGCTCTCTTTGTGAATTTTCGCATTTTATAATCCTCCTTCAAATAATTTTCGTATTTCTGTATTTAAAAGAATTGCGGCTATACAAGACGGATCTCAAGTGCTTGCACATGCAAGGTATAATCACTCGTATTGGACGCACCGTCTGTAAACACGACAATTCCATCACCCACCGAGAGGTCGTTTATGTCAAGGTAAAGCTGTGTAAAATTGCCAAAGGTTACAACAATCTCGTACGATTCATCTTCGTCTATGAAGAGGCGAAGATTTCCTCCTGTAGGATACACTTCTAAATCTGTAATTGTACCGACAAATACACTGGCAGAGGCGGGAGGCAATAGGCGTAGAACAATAGCGGTTACTTCCATAGATGTCAATCCATCAGGATTAGAATAGGTAGCATTGTAATAGACAGCGATATGATCGCCAAGATGCACATCCGCTATGGAAAAGTCAGAACGTGTTTCTGCATCAATTAGAACCGTAAGGCTGTCTGCCCCGAAGTCGGTACCGGGAACTTGTCTGAGCACAAGTGTGTTTAATCCATCGGTTATGGAAACATACTCTACTTCACCACGGTATAAAGTTGCATCTGCTATTGCTGGAAACACATCAGCTTCATCTGACATCTCATTGTTGTAGTTATCACTAACTACAGGTTCTTCATTTTGATTAGAACAGGCAATGAGGGATATGGCTAGGGCGATGACAAATAGGAAAATAATAATTTTTTTCATAGATAGTTCTCTCCTTTGATTTTTGATATTTTCAAACATGATTAATAAATGTGTGTTTATCCTCATCTGTTTGGAATTTAATTTTACACGTAATCAAATTTTTCTGAAATGCATATAAATGTCGAATTTAGTGACATTATTGGCTTTCGCGAGATATTAGCTCGTTTATTTTACAATTTCAACCTGAACCGCCTACACATTCGGGCAAGAATAGGCTATTCACTGCAGAACCCCTCCTATCTATGGATATTTGTTTGATTTCTTGCTGTCACCTCGTAGTGCTCTTCCCCAAGACTTAGATTTTGGGGCAGAGCACCAGATCATGAATGATGTCATTCGCAGTGTCAATACTGATGTGCTATTGAGAGTCGCCATCAAGACTGATATCTAAACTGCCAGGCAATGTGTCAAGCTTCAGTGCCTATGGCCTATGAATGCTTTGTGGCTGTCCAACGGATCTCCCGAGCTTGTACATGCAAAGTATGATCACTTGTATTGGACGTGCCGTCTGTAAACACGCTAATTCTGTCGCCTGTTAAAAGATCGTTCGTGTCAAGATGAAGCTGTGTAAAACTACCAAAGTGTACAACAATTTCGTACGAGTCATCTTCGTTGATGAGGAGACGAAGATTTCCACCTGCGGGATGTACTTCTAAATCTGTAATTGTGCCGACAAATTGCGTGATGTTCGTGCTAGTTACGGGTGCCGGCGGTGCTGTGGCTGGCGGATTAGCTTCAAACCATCTGATGATGCCCGTGGTATCGACATTGATGTGCCACTGAGAGCCGTCGTCGAGGCGATATCTAAACTGCCAGACAGTGTACCAGGCTCCGCGGGCTGTGCCGAGGTTGGCTTCAAAGGTGCCTCGCATATCATTGGAGGCGAGATAGTCATTTGCGATTCGGACTGCTTCCTCTTGCGTGATACTCGTGCTGGTTACAGGCGGCGGTGCTGGTGTCGGTGCTGGGGGATTCGTTGTTGCTCTGCGCGCTGCCTCACGACGTTCTGCTTCTCTGCGCTCATTCTCGCGGCGCTCTGCTTCTCTGCGTTCGTTTTCACGACGTATTGTTGCTGCGCGTTCTGCTTCACGACGAGCAGTTGCTTGTTGCTCTGCATCCCTCGCATTTTTGAGTGCAACACTTGCATCGTTGGCTTCAAAGGACTGAATAGCTCCGGTCTCGGAGTGGATTGAGATTTGGTACAAGACTCCATCGTCCATCTGATATCTGAGTTCCCAAACGGCGTTCGTAGCGGATCCCTCCTCACGGCGGAGGCCGAGGCGCTCAACGAGGTTGCCTTTCATGTTCTGAGATGCAATGTAGTTATTTGCGAGTTTGATTGCGTCATCTTCAGATAGGGTAGGAATTTGTTCTGCTGGTTCTACAACGGCCTCAATAGGGGGGGTGGGCTCGGGGGGTTCGGCTTGGTTTCCGCAAGCTACAAAGGTGCCTGCAAGAGTGATGGCGACTAGGCCAAAGGCTAAATATTTCTTCATATGTTTTTTCATTGTTGGTACATCCTTTCTTTTTTAAGTTAGTTAATTTTTTAGATTGTTGTATCTTTTTTGGGTTGATTTTTTGTGGGAGAGGGGGGGGCGGAACAAGAAATGTCTTGGGCGGCGGGGCTATGGTTTTGTAGGTAGCTCTCCTTTCTCTTTCTGGATTCAAAAACTTTTGGCGGTTGAGTGGCTGTGCTTGGAAGTTCTTGTTGAGATCATAATACCAGTCCTAGCTGTAGCTTACTTGAAGTGCAGTTGGAGTTTATCTGAAGTTTTTTGTTGCTCCTTTCCTTGAAAATTACTTTGCTTTAGTGTGAGGCAGGGCTGTGGTTTTGTAGGTAGCTCTCCTTTCTCTTTCTGGGTTCAAAAACTTTTGGCGGTTGGGTGGTTGTGCTTGGAAGTTTTTGTTGAGATCATGATAACAGCTCTAGCTGTAGCCTACTTGAAGTGTAGTTGGAGTTTACCTGAACTTTTTGGAAGATGTGCTTCTATCGCTCAGGTCTGCCTAATGAAAGTGGACACATAAAAAGACTATCCCATCGCAAAGCGCCTAGCGCTCATTTAGGGATAGCCTTTTTATATGATGGATAAAGATTTTCTTACACAGTTTTTTCTACCGAGGCAACTCTACCCAAAACCGTACACCCTCCGGCACGTTCTCTATGGCAAATGTAACCTCCATACTGGAAAGTGCCATTGAAACAATTGTCAAACCAAGGCCACTTTGGCCATTGCTTGCTGTTCGTGCTCTGTCTGCACGGAAAAAAGGGTCAAACAGCCTTGGAAGTATGTCTTCACTGATCTGTGCGCCGCTATTTTGAATACATAAACGAATAAATGTGCCTTGCGCCTCAGTCCAGATTTTAATTAGCCCCTGTTCTGGTGTATTTTGTATGGCATTTATCGCAATATTCGATAAAGCGCGGCTTAGCAAAGCATAGTCTGCAACACAAGATATTTCCTTTGGTATCTGCACATCAATGTTGAGATCATTTCTTTCCGCTAAACTTCGGTAACGTGGCAACATAGCCTCTACAACCTCGCGCAAGAGTACTGTTTCAAAAACAGGCATGATCTTTCGATCAGACAAATTGACAACTTCCAATATCTCTGAAATGATTTTGTTTTGCTCTCCCATCATTTTTAGGCATTCCCAAAGATATTTTGGATGATCTTGATACACACCGACATTATCAAGCATCCCTTGCAAGAGCGTTGTAATTGCTGCATTTGGCGTTTTCAGCTCATGGGATGCCGCCGCAAAGAAATACCGCTGTGCTTCTCTCTGCTCTTCTAGGTCAGAAATGTTTTGCCTCAAAGCGATGTGTGCTGCAATTCTTACTTTCACAACTTTTGCATTAATTGGTTTTCTAATATAGTCAATGGCGCCTGCTTCTATACTCATATATTCTATATCGCATTCCGTGTTCGCTGTTAGGACAACTACGGGGATACTCTCCAGCCCAATCATTTTAAACTCCTCTAACACTTCTATCCCAGTCTTATCCGGCATTTCCATGTCTAATAGAATAAGCGAAATTTCCTTTTGGTGGTTTGCATATTTTACCAAGGCCTCTTTCCCGTTATATGCATCTATTATCTCGTATTCTTGCGATAAAACCTCTCTTAAAACCTCATGTACTGTCATGTCGTCATCCACTACTAGTAGTGTGGTTTTCATATGAGTTCCTCCTTTTTGCAAGCGACTCTCTGCAAAAATGCTGTTATGAAGTCTCTCTTTGTCTTCTAAGGCTCCCAATTAAGTTCTCTTTCATATGCGTCTCTTTCTATTCGCTGTATTCTGTCTTCTAAAACGCCCTTTAAATGGTTTGTCTTTTGCCTCGAAGCGATATGTGCCGCAATTCTTACTTTCACAACCTTCGCATTAATAGGTTTTCTAATATAATCAATGGCACCTGCTTCTATACTTGTACATTCTATATCGTGTCCTGTGTTGGCTGTTAAGACAACTACCGGAATGTCGTTTGATCCAATCACTTTAAGCTCTTCTAACACTTCTATTCCAGTTTTGCCCGGCATTGCCATATCCAATAGAATAAGGGAGATTTCTTTTTGATGTTTTTCATATTTTTCGATTGCTTCTTTTCCATTGTATGCTTCAATTATCTCATAATCCTGCGATAAAACCTCTCTTAAAACCTCATGTACTGTCATGTCGTCATCCACTACTAATACTGTTGCCTTCATATAAACCTCCCTTATTATTGGGTTGTTTGTTATCATTTACTACGCATAATCTTTTGTTTGCGTTCCTTTATTCTCCACTATAAGAACTTAGAAATTATTCCCTTCATTTCGTATGAATCGATTGGCTTCCCAATGTGTCCATTCATTCCGGCGTCCAATGCCTCTGCAATCTGATCCATAAAAACATTTGCAGTCATGGCAATAATCGGTATGTTCTTTGCATTTGGAGTCTTGCTATCTCTGATTCGTTTTGTGGCCTCAAAGCCATCCATATTTGGCATTTGTATATCCATCAAGATTAAGTCGTATTTTTCTGGATTTTCTTTGTATGCGTTTACACCTATTACTCCGTCTTCCGCCTCATCACAAACCACGCCTGTATCTTCTAATATGAACTGCGCAACCTCTCTATTTGTCGCATTGTCTTCAATGAGCAAAATCGTTTTCCCAGAAAAATCATAAATTTCTTCTTCTACTTTTTTATATCTGCAAAGTTTCTTTACTGCTACTTCACTCATGGCATTTACAATATCTGACGGCAGCAGTGGTTTTTGTAAAAACTTTGTAATGCCTACCGCTTTTGCCTCTTCTTCTATGTTACTCCAATCGATAGAAGAAATCATCATGATCAACACATCTTTGCTCACATGCTTGTTAAGTTCGTTTACGGTTTCTATTCCGTTCATACCCGGCATTATATAGTCTACCAGTATCACATTAAACTCACTGCCCATTTCTTTCTCTTCTTCAACCAGCGTGATTCCCGCTTCCCCTGAAAGGGCTACTTTGTGTTTGATGTTTTTTGCTTGGAATAGGTCGCTTATATAGTTGCAGGTTTCTTCTGCGTCATCTATAACTAATACATTAAATATATCCGTTCCAATTTCGGACTCTTCCTGATCGGCGCTTTTCTCTAAAACAAAATTGAATGAAAATGTAGTTCCCTTTCCCTCTTCACTCTGTACACTTATTGTCCCGCTCATTAGCTCCACTATGCTTTTTACAATTACAAGCCCGATTCCGCTTCCGGTATATTTTCTTGACAGGCCATTATCCACCTGTGAAAAGTTTTGAAATAAGCTTGACATCTTATTTGAGGGTATGCCGATTCCATTATCTGAAACTTCAGATGTAATTTCAACACTTCCATTCTCTAAATCCTTATACCTCACATATACATAAATTGCGCCATTCTCGTTTGTAAATTTAATAGCATTTGATAGCAAATTCATATAGACTTGCATTAACCTTTTTGTGTCACCCTTAAAATATTTTGGCATATTTGCTTGCATATTAATATGAATATCTATTTTCTTTTCACTCGCAGCCATCTCCATCACATCAAAAACGGAACGGAACATATCTTCTATGTTGAACCGATATTTTAAAATGCTCATTTTTCCTTCTTCTATTTTAGATATATCTAAGATGTCATTAATGTTTTGGAGTAAGTTTTGTGATGCTATTTTCATTTTTACAACATAATAGCTCTTGATCTTTTCTAAGTCGTTCGACTTATCAATCATGTTTAACATCCCGATCACAGCTGTTAAAGGAGTCCTAAGCTCATGACTCATTTTTGAAAGGAAATGTGTCTTTGCAGCGTTTGCCTCTTCTACTTCTTTTATTTTCTTTTTATATGTGATAATGATAATAGCGCTAATGACCATGATTGCTGAAATCCCCAATATATTGGAGCGCAGTGCATTTTGTACACTTGCGCTGGCCTCCATGATACGTCTATCTGAAATATCTATGATAAGTACACCAATTAAGGTGTCATCTTCTCCGTAAACAGGCCGATATGCGCTGATCAGCCCTTCCCAGCCTTCTGCATACACACCTAGATCGGTAAATACATGTTCACCTTGAAATGCTCTTTGGATATTTGGCTTGTCCTCCAAGCAAAACAATTCATTGAGCGTGAACCTCCTCTCTGATTGATCGGTGTCCCACACATATTGTATGTATTGCACGCCGCCTCTTTCAATTTGTCGTGCGAAATATAAATATGTTATCGCGTTTTCAATTGCATAGTTTTGCAGTCTTACTTCTAATTCTCTATATCTTTGTGTTTCCAAGTCTTGTTCTGTTTGAATCTCGTCCACTATTTCGCGCGAAAAAAAGCCAGAAACAATATCCCCATGCAGCCTTATACGCTCTCTTAGTTCATCAACTATAATGTCGCTTCTTTCTGATATATTGTTTGACAATTGGATCATTGTAGATATTGAGATAGCAATAAGAACAACAAATGACAAGATTATAAAAACTTCGCTTTTTTTACTGCGTTTCATACCGAGTTTCTCCCTCGTGCTTAAAATTTAGATGCCGTCTCTGCCCATATTGTTTCTAACATTTTAAAATTTTCGTGTGTAAAGGACTGGCCGTTTTTTATGTTTTCTTCATGTTCGGATGCAAATTTAAAAAGCCCCACAAGTCCTACATTTGCAGCAGCGCCCCTTATTGTATGTAAGTGCAATCTACATCCTTCTTGGCTTTCTTCCTTCAATGCCGTTTTTAGTAGATCTAATATCTCTCCAGATAGAAAGCTTTTTGCGATTCTCGCTACTCGCTCTTCTGGCATACCCAACCTATTGCTGGCTGCATCCATTCTAATTTCCTTATACTCTGCTAATACCATTTACTGATACCGCCTTTCTCTGTACATAACAAATCTCAAAATAATCAGCCCTACATGACCTCATACCAAGGCCTCTACTCGATACCCAGCTCCCCGGACAGTCTTGATGATTTGTACTGGAAGCTTTGATCTTAAATTTTTCATATGTGTCCACACGGTGCTCTCGTCGCAGTCAAAGTCATAGCCCCATACTTTAGAGAGGATTCTAGTCGGAGATATTACTTTTCCTCTGTTTTCTACCAATAACATCAGGATTTCAAATTCTTTGCGCGTTAAGATGATGGGTTTGCCTTCAAATTCTGCTTGAAGCGCCTCTGGGTATAGCACTAACCCTCCATACGAAATCTCCTTACTCAAGACACCGCTACGCCGTAAAAGCGCCTCTACACGCTTCATCATGACCTGTATATTAAATGGCTTTGTAACATAATCGTCTGCTTCATTTGAGAAGGCTTTGATTTGATTCTCTTCATCAGAGAGGGCAGTCATCATGAGAACAGGTGTGTTATTTAGTTTCCGAAACTCTTTTAGCAAGCCTTGTCCATCCATGCCAGGGAGCATAATATCAAGGACAACCAGATGGTACTGATTATCATAAAACATTTCTAGAGCCGTATCTCCATCCATGCAAATATCAACCAAATAGCCTGCTTCTGATAAATATGTTTTTACTGAATTTCCGATGTGTTCATTGTCCTCAACAACCAAAATTTTAATATCCATGTTAAGCAAGCCCTCCTACTGCAATAATTACAGACTAGGTACGGCAATCAGCCGTGTCCTTTCTCGTCATGTTACCCAAGCTATTAGCATAAAAGTGCTTGGACTGGCAAATCTATTTTTGTCTCCATTTGTTTACATAATAATTTTATATACATTCAATTTTTTCCGAAAGGCAAAATAATGTCGAATTTGGTGACATTACTGGTAAAAGTCCAATTTAATGTAAAAATCCCTCAAGAATTTTTTTCTTGAGGGATTCTCCATGCCCATGATTTTACTCGATTGTGTCCCTGATCATTTCAAGTGCTCTTTCAGGGATATTGTTTTCTTCTACAATACCCCAGTCTACTACAATTTGCTCACTGGCGCTTATCCATAAAAATGTGCCGGGCTGCGGTGCATTCCCATCTTCTTCTAGCACTGCAAATTCGACAATTCTAGCTTCACCCTGACTGTTATACGCCATCAAGGTATAAGTTACGCCTGTCGCCCCTGTTTCTTCCCCGGTCATAGATAATAAGGGCTGCGGTGTCACATCATAATCGAGAGGCACCATCGTATAATAGTTTTCTCCTACATAGCGGCTTTCATAATATTGTCCGCCCCAAAAGACAAGCGCGGCCACGACCAATACGACTACAACAACTAAGACGATCCAGAATACTGATTTTTTTCTCATAACTAAAACTCCATTTCTTTTTTATTAAAGGCCAGTGTCGTAAGCACCAGCGCAATTAAGACATAAGTAACAAATCCAATCACCGGCAGAGTCAATGAACCGCTATCAGTTATGGCGTTAAAAATTCTATCTGTAATGCTACCTATCATATAGTTCGTCAAATTCGGCACATGAGATCCGAGCATCATTACAAGTAGCTGTGAGATTATATTAAGCGCCAGCAAAAGATACAAGACAATAGCAAAGGTGGTGCGTTGTAATCCATAAACAGCCACGCCAGCTAAAGCTGCAAATGCCAGAGTCGTAAGCAGATACTCAAGTGAAGTCGCATAGATCATCATCCACACATTTGATGTAGCTGGAAAGCCTAACACAGAATAAACGACAATGTGTAAAAGTGGTGCAAGCCCAAAAATAATAGTTCCAAACAATGCCATAAGGATCAGCTTAGAAATTACAATTGTTATCCTGCGAAGACCAAAACCCACAAGGGGAATTAGGTTTTTAGAACTCAAATCATCTGTATATATGGCTGCGAATAGAAACCCTCCCACCAACACAGGTAGAAAACCGAAGATAGTGTATGCATCATTCAAAATAGATTCCGGCGTGAATCCACTCGAACGGATGTATGTAATAAGTATATATCCAACAGCTAACATTCCGAAATAAATGTACATGCTCTTCTTACGGAGTAAACGGTAGATTTCACCGTGAATGTATTTAAGCATCCTGCTCACCTCCAATTAAGCGCATAAAGTATTCTTCTAGTGTAGCTTTCTGTCTGTGCAGATCGTAGACTTCAACAGCGCTGTTTATTAACGTTCGGGCAATCTCATTTGATTTTTCCAGGTGCGTTTTCAACATTAAGCTCCTGCCATTTGCTGCCACATCCTCAATGCCCATTGATTGCAGCACTGCCTGTGCCTTTGGCACATTATCTACTTCAATATGCAAGGTGCTTTTTGTACGTTCATGCAAATCATCACGAGTAATTTCTTGGAGCAGTTCACCATGATCTATAAAACCAAACTGCGTCGCCACCAAATCCAGTTCACTTAGAATGTGAGAGGATATGATAAAGGTTGCACCTGACTCCGCATGAACAGTTTTAATCACCTCCCGCATATCAATTATGCCTTGCGGGTCAAGGCCATTGATCGGCTCGTCCAATACCACAATAGAGGGAGAACCTAGTAATGCCCCAGCAATGCCAAGTCGCTGCTTCATACCAAGTGAAAAAGCCTTAAATGGTTTTTTTATACCGTCTAGCCCAACCCATTTCAGAAGCTGCTCCACTTCGCCTTTTGCTTTGATTCCTTTCACATAGCATAAGTACTCCAGACTTTCCTTTGGGTTCAGATACGGAAAAAATGATGGATTAATCATAAACCCCATTTGCTGCCGCGCTGCATTCAGATTGCTTTTTTCTCCACTTATCACAACGTCTCCACTTGTCGGAGTTGCCAGTCCCATCACACATTTAAAAAAAGTAGTCTTACCCGCTCCATTACGGCCAACAAGGCCATATATATCGCCCTTTTTCAATGTGAGTGAAACAGCATCGAGCGCGAGAAAATCACCGTACTTTTTCGTTAAGCCATGTGTTTGCAAGATTGCTTGTCCCATATTCTGTTCCTCCAACTCCTTATCGTTACTTATCTGACTTAAAATCTTTTTGATATTTAGATGGAGACATACCCACAACTTCTTTAAAGAATTGTTTGTATCTCCCGTTATAACTCAGCCCACACTCTTCAAACGCTGTTGTTATACTAATATTCGGGTTTTGTAATTTGTCTTTTAGCCTTCTTATTTTGATATATTTATAATATTCATATGGCGTTTTCCCGATATCCTGTTTAAATACACGAGTAAGTCTATCTGCGCTAAGATTTACTGAAGCGGCTATCTTCGTAATATCAAATTTTTGCAACCAATTCTGATTCATGTACACTTGAGCTTCTATAACTTCCGCCCTTCCTTTATATTCTGAAATGGTTTGAGAAGTTATAACTATATACATTATCTTTTGTTGTTCATCAAAAAGAGGAAATCCTGAGACATTTCGAACACTGATTTCATCTGCTGCTCCCCTTATATCAGAATAAAGGTTACGTTTGTTTATAGGCACCTTAAACCCATTTTTTGTCACGGGTTTCCCCTTGAAAACCTGCTCGAAAAATTCTCTCATGCCAAGACCATCAAGGACATGGTCATCTTTTAGGACATTGTATCGACCAAGTACCTTATTTAGATTTGTGACGTTGTAGGTTTCGCAGAACTTTTGATTTGTAAAAACAACTATGCCATCTGGCATAAATATTAAGATCGGATACGGAAATGCATCTAGGAGTTGAAAAATCAAATCGCTATTTTTAAATGCAGTTTGAAATGCCGTAATCTCTTCATTTACAATTTTGTCTTCTATTTCTTCCATTCAATCGCTCCTATTGTTTCCGTTTCGTAATACAGTGCTTGCCCTGATAGAAAAATTTACTCCAGTTCCAGGACACAGTTGATCCGTTTGTAATACAATGTTTGCCTTGATAGAAAATCTTTTCCTGGTTCCAGTATATGATTGATCCGCCCATACACCCAATACCGCCAAGTAGCAGAGCGACAAAGGTTGATGATTGGCGATAGTCGCCAGTCGGTGGCGCTCCTCCAGGCGGTCCTGGAAACCCGGGGGGTGTGGGTGTTGGCTCCGGCGATGGTGTAGGCGTAGGCTCTGGTGTCGGAGATGGCGTAGGCGTGGGTTCCGGGGCTGGAGATGGAGTCGGAGGAGGGGATGGTGTGGGCGGATCTATCGGTGGCGGTGTTGGCATTGGAGGTGGGGTCGGTGGAGGTAGCAATTGATAGTAGTTATCTATTCTGACGACTGTATCATCGCTGACTCCGATCGCAATGGTAAACAGCGGGACAGGAGCAAGTCCCTCCGCATAATCACCCCATGTTGGGTATCTGCCTCCTAATTCCCTTACCATCCATGCTACACGAACAAAGTCAAAGCCAGCCACCATGTAATTGAACTCGCTAATACGATAATCTCCCACCTCAAGATTTTGCAAGGCAGTTCCAGCTATGGCGGTTGCAAGATCCAATAGGAGTTCATAACGGTTTGTCGCCACATTTAATATCCAAGGATCGTCCTCGTTCGGGAGGACAGGTACGCCTGCGATTGCGTTCGGACCCTCAATCAGTATCTGAAAATTGGCCGGAAGGGTCGAATTCTCAAGTCCGTGGAATAGCTTTCTCACCCTGAGCGCAGGCAAACTTCCTGGGGGCAAAGGGGTAAAATATTCGTTGACAAAATCGATGGATGTAGTTTGCTCCGAAACGACCGTCACAATCCCCACTCCGGGCTGCGGAAGATAAATATAGTTGGTGCCAACAGCCAGCGTTCCACCGGTTTTTGTGATGGTATAACTCCCTGGGGGTAATTCAATGGGTGTTGAAAGCTCGTATCTGTCTTGTGCCGCAGCCCAGACAAAATCGTTTGGGAAAGTTAAGGTAATATCCGTGCCAGGCGAAGGAACATGGATCGTGAAAACGAGTGGATCTGTGAACGTTATGTCTTCTGATTCCACCGGTCCGGTCACATCGTCGAAAGTGAAAGCCTTTGTAATCATCAACGCACCTGGAAGCTGTATCGCCAACCGGCCGTTATTGCCAAGCCAGTGCAAATCTACTTGATTCCCATTGTATAAGAAGGAGCGGTCAAAGGACACATGCGGTACCGTTGCAGTAGCATTTACCTGTTTGAGTACAGCACTTCTTCCGTTGCCATAGCCGGGACGACCTAGCTGATAGAAGGGGTTATTCGGATTGGGCTGGTAAAAGGCTAGTGTAACGTTTTGATTGTTGTGCCAACGGTTTGAATAAAAGTAGATCGAACCGTCCGGCGCCGTATTTGCGGCTCTGTATGTAGCAGGTATCCCGGCAAGAACACGGGCTTGATCCAGCCCCACGAGATAACTTACCTGAATCGGTAGTGTGTTCCCACTGACTGCACCGATATCAGGATCGACCGTGCGCATCGGAATCAAACTCGCCGGGATGTACCACCGGATAAGCTGATCTCCTGCTGTTAAAGTGCGGCTCGTAGCAACTTGGGCGCTGGTGGTGCCGACGGGCGGATTGAAAATCTCCGTAAACGTACCGCTTTGCAGCGCAGTAATCACATGGAAGGTAATATACATCAAATCTGTTTGTCCATTAGGGGTAACAGGTGTAGAAAGAGTGCCGAACATGGGGAAGACTTGCACCTGCGCCGCCGCGCCTGTGGGTTCCGGGAAGCCAAGGAAGTTTCTATTTGCGTCTGCGTAATAGATGATGTACGTGGTGTTCCCAGCGGCAATATTGCCCAGAATCAGAGTAGTCACTGTTGATTGGTCAACATAGAGCGGACTGGTAGAGGGTATACCATAATTCAAGTGTTCATACAAAATTGTTTCATAGTCGCTCTGCACAGTCGAGTTGTTCAGATCGAATCCAGCTCTGGAATAGAGCGTGTCGTCAAACGATAAGGAAAGCCCATCTCGAAACTCCATATATTCGCCCAACACATCGGAGAAGACGAGCCAGCCGTCAAAGTTCGGATCACTAGCAACATTGGTAACAGTCTCGATGCTCTGCAATTGGATGTCGGTTGTGATTTCAAGGAACGCGTTTCGCAGCGTCTCCAAATCTGTGGCGGGGAAGTATGCAGTAGGATAGTCTAGCTGCGCGAGGGTGAGAGAATCGGTGTTATTAACCGTTACCAGTTGCCAAGGAAAGTTATTTATGCCAAATCTATTCTGTGCATAAAATGTAGTAGTGCCGAGATTGACAAAATTGCGGAGCCGATCTCCCATAGTGGGAGGCTGACCTTCCTCGGGGTTTGGCCTGTTAGGAACCGAGTTGGGGAAAACTAGGTCGGCGTTTACATTCCCAGCCGTAATGCCAAACGGATTCATCGTTGCATCGATAAGGACCTGAGCCTCCGCAGTGGGCTGGATACCTAGGCTGATAGTATAGAAGCCGACGTAAGCGGGTGGCTGGTCGGGAAAACCTGCACCAACACTCGTACTCCAGCCAGCGGGGAAATAATGGTTAAATACCACTTGTTCTCTGACGGCGGCTGTCAGCGCCGTCAGTATGGCTAAACCCATTTCACCGTAGGATCCATTACCATAGAATCCTGACCCATAAATTGAGTTTCCATTTGGTCCGGGTATAACGGGATTAGGAGCAATTGTCGGATCAAATGCATAGTTCGACCAACCCATTGTCGGTTCGCCGTCAGTCATCAGAATTATATTTGGTCTGCGCGTGACAGTGACAAAGGTGGTGGGATCATCTGTTAAAGGGACGTTAATTGTAGTGTCGGCACTTTCTAAAACCCGTGTGCCCTCATATATACCCCATTGTGTGGGTGTTGAGCCCCCGATAGCGAAGCTTAGGGTCGGAACATTCCCGCCGGATCCGGGCACTGCTACAGCTTCAACGCTTATATTCTGCAAAGAGGACAAATAGAAAAAATTGCCGTTGGTCGGTATATAACGACCTAGATCCAAGACGTTTTGCACTCTGGCAAAGTCGCCCTGCGCGCCGCCATAGGCCACAACAGCAATTCTATTATCGGGGTTTGCGTCTAAGAGTATGCCAATAGCCTCATTTAGCGCATCAATCAGCACAGCGATCCGGCTTTGGTCGCTGCCTGGATCCGTAATGGTCATACTGCCCGATACATCAATTACAAACACGGTGTCTGCCGGTATCGCATAGCCCGTTGTAAGGGGAAAAGACTGACTCAAAGCCGAGAGAGTGACTACAAAGTCATCTGTGCCCGAACCAACGGCAACACTCTTGTCAGTCCATATGCGCCCATCCTGGAATCGCGGTATGTCTACCCAGCCCATGTCAGTTGAGGTGTTCGGATCGGCAACCCGCTCGGAAATTGTTAGCGAGGCAGAGGCTGGGACGATTCCGCTGACAGACGCTGTGTTTGATGGCGAAGCTCCCACGAAGACGAAAGCTGAACACAATATCGCAATGACCAAAAACAGACTCAGAATCTTCTTACGGGAACTTCTTCTCATACTCTTACGACGCATGGTAGACACCTCCCTTTGAAATTTTTCATGTTTTTACATATTACTTTGTCAATCCATGACATATTTTGTTGTCAGGCGAGTTCTGATCTAGTCAATCAAATCCACAAGGGTCAGGCTGGACATTTCAGCAATTATTGTTTCTTGTAAAGTACAAAGAAAGTTGCGTATTTTACAGTCTTCAGGAGTATCCGTGGCGCAAAGCTGATGGTCTTTCAAACATTGGTTAATCTGCAACTCGCCTTCAACACATAAGAACACCTCGTAGAGGTTGATCTTATGTGCGGCTTTCCCTAAAAAGTAGCCGCCATTTCGCCCCCGAATAGAAGCAAGTAGACCACGTTTTTTAAGTTGGTTTGCTATTTTGATAAAGAAAGCGTGGGGAATGCCAGTTGCTTCAGCGATTGACACAGCTGTACACACGCGGTATTTATACTTGCATAAATACCGCAAAATTCGTATTGCATAGTCTGTAGAAATTTGTAGTTTCATTTCTATATTATAAGGCATTGCCTGACTATCAAAAAGCGCAATCACTGTTGAAAAAAGTGACTTTGTTGGAATTACTGTTGGAGA
>Ga0123352_10003396_pt1 | contig 22994 bp, 13 predicted proteins | sample TergutLab28metaG_FD_89700 | JGI IMG/M metagenome (GOLD analysis project Ga0123352, IMG submission 89700) | Labiotermes labralis P1 segment gut microbial communities from Petit-Saut dam, French Guiana - Lab288 P1 | ecosystem: Host-associated > Arthropoda: Insects > Digestive system > Gut ...
AATCCGGATCGTGGAGAATGTCAGGGGAGAAAGCCCACACATATGGCGCACTCACAAATGGTATATGCATTACGACACGGTGCCAGCCAGTATGTTATGTGTATGTCTTCAGCAGTTCCTAACAGCAAGCAACTTGCGGGTGGTCCTAAAAAAAATCGGCCTACCTTGTACTGACATTTTACTGTTCGCAAATATAAAAATCCAGTTAACAGGAACATTCGAGGTTACTGTGAAAATCAAAATCTTATCTTCGCGAGGTTTAGACAGTATCACGAAAATTTGGCTAGCATGTAACATTTCTCATTACTTACGGAAAGTACAAAATGTCTGCCGCATTCCTCCGTTGTCTCTAGAAGTACAGCAGTACATGAAAGCACAAACCTAGATAAACAAAATGCCAGGAACTGTCTTCCCTTTACAAAACACCGTGACAATCATTAAATAAATGGCAGCCCAAAATTCTACAAGGGTAATACTTTTCCCAGTTTCTCGGTGACAAAAGTTGATCTACATTTTCAAGAAATGAAGATCATTCAATTTCTTGAAGTTTCTTTCGACGGAACATTTTGTCACGCTAAAATTAAATACAAGCCCATCTCCGCTGTGATTTTACATCCAAAAGCCAACAAAGCAAATAAGTTCATCAGCATTACACTGAAGTACAGAAGAAAAAACTCACGACATATTCAACCCCCTCCACCCGGTCAAAAAACTTTCATCCAGTTACATTACATTTCGTCCTTAGAATATAAACTACAGAAATGTTGGAGAATTTTGTTGAACCGATAATTTGTTGTGCAGAAAATGTCTAAAAGAATTGTCAAGGTTAATACACAAAAGAAATCGACAATAAAATTACAGATTAACCTCAATATAGTTAGAACAGTAAAGACTGTATAATTATGACGGAAATATATTTATTTCAGATGGGACATAATCCACTCAATAAGCAGTCATTACTTACAATTATAGAAAAATTATAATAATTTACCATCACGTGTTTTACGTCACCACTACAAGTCCTTTTGAAAAAACGTTTCTTTAGAGACACGACTTGCTGAAGGGCATGAATAAAAGTGCATATTAAAGGAAAAGCAACATGCATTACTGAGTATTTTCAGTTTGTGTTACGACACATTAAAATCAGCAAACTGCAAAAGATGCTTTTGGGACAAAGGCGAATTCAATTTTCGATTGTAGAAGAGCACAATACACATGACTAAAACCGTCAATGGTATATGAGTAGGAGATATTGAAATGAAGCAGCCCTAACGGTTTTAAAGTTTGCTTAGCAGTATGGTCTACATGAATATGGAAATGAAGCTACATTGTCTAAAAATAAATCCAGGTCCAATACACATTCTTAACAAGCGATACGAGGGCAATCAAATTTACAAGCTAAGTGCACAATGTTTGTTTTGATAGTAGAGATGTAAACGTAGTTTTGTCTACATTCAGTTTCCCGTCGCTGTCACAGAACCATTATTGAACAGCGTCAAAATCGAACTACAAGAGTTTATATTCCTTAACATGACATATTATGGAAGAAATTAGAATCGTCAGCAAATAAAATACAACTGCAGTTACAATCGGTATCTCGGACAGCAATAATTCATACATGAATAAATAAGGGTCCTAAGATACATCCCTAATGGACACTAAAACACTTGGTGTATGAAAGGAAAAAAAAAAATTGGAAATGAAGTTTGCGTATAGGTAAATCAGTTGCGAAGCATATTAACATAAGTAGAATATAGAATGAGGAAAAATGTCAAATGTATAGGTCAAATCAAAATATACAGGTTCAGTTTAGTTCAGCAACACCAACCACGGATACTTGCAGCCTGTTAAACGAATTTGCTACATCTCTTGCGTATAACAACCGATAGCTTCACTTTTCCCAGTTCAGCTCTATCCGATGTCTACGCTACCAAAACACTGATTGTTTTAATTAGAATTTTAACAAGGATTTTAAAATATAATTTAATAAAGAAATAAACTGCCATTTCCCGATCTCATTATTCACAGAAGTATTGTACACAGCCTATTGAGTGTTTTATATGTATGTAGCCTGAAGCTGGCTCACGATTGTCCAAACTTGTTGATATAATATACGCAAAAACCCGGTCGCGTTGACGTTTCAAATGTGCATAGTTAATAAAAAACACAACGGGATGTCCAACTTAAATACTGTTAATTACCCTCGCTTAACTGAACTGTAAATGGTTGCTGTGGAAAATATTCCACATCGGTTCTATCTCATGTGTCTCTCCCTCAAATACACACTTCAAATTGCTGGGTTAGCACGGAATATCTTATGTAACTACTTTAGCAAACAGTCTAAATATTTGTATATAATCCTAGATAATCACTTCATAAAAAAAGTTTACAATATTTCTCCCTTTCGATAGAGGAAAAGTAATTTTCCCAGTAAAAATAAAGTGCGTACCGGATTTATACTAGCTGTATCGGCAACATGGCCACTCACCCAGTTCACCAACCTTTCAATGAGAGACTGGTGTACGTAAGTATTTTCACAACATCACACTCTCACAATTCTTGAAGTATGACGAATCACAAAGAAAAGTATTGGATAGTCACATTGCACAGATAAGGTCTAAATATGTTTTCTTTTTTTATTGCAGCAGTATGTCGGAACAGTTTTAGTGTTTTAATGTGTAACTTTTATACAAGTGAATTAGTTGGTATATTAATTGAGTACTGTATATTGTTTTAGTATATCTCACACTGCAGGTGACTCTGCTCGTGCAATACCGGTAGGGTCATCCGGATCAGTACATCACGTGAACTACACAGCGCGTCATTTTTTTGTCCCATACTTTATATGGATTTTCTGCGGCTTCATCACAGCCGTGTTGAAGTGCAGCTTTCCAGTAGGGGCGCATTCTGCTTGGGGTTGAACGTCCCCATTGCATGGTGTTCGGCGGTTCTGCAGCAGGAAGCGATGTTTGTACTAGCATCCTACCATCGTTGACGGAAGGGAATGTAGTTGACCTGTACACCTTGGGTGCAGTCCGATAACACTTCCTAGGACGCTATTATGAAAACATATAGCTCCTGTCAAAACATGTGTTTCTCTCTATACTGCATGACTTTGTTTCCACTGGTCGCCATTTGCTAGGTGTTTAGCTTGCAACAAGCCTAGACTAAAATTACGCACAGCGCTAATCACACAGAACACGTAACTGTAGACCATATTATGTTAGACGCTCAAACTTCGACTGCACTACAGTCCAGTGTACTTTATCTGGAATACATGGTTACTGGTCACAAGCAAAGAACGCAACGCTTTACCAGGGTAAACCACTTTAAAGATCCAATGTAAATCTCTCAATCACAATTTGTAAGCAGATCACACAGCAACTACAAAATAGTAACATTCAAACTGATAACGGATTGTGAAAGAGCAATAAAATATTCTCAAACCTAAAATGAATTTTAGTTTTCTGGTTAGGTCAAAATACACTGCTGCTCGTCTAAGTATTACTCGTCTATCTATTCACGCCTGTCCTATCTTATTATTAACAAATGTTCCCGTATCAGAATTCAGGATAACGGGTCCAATAACAATATAAAGACGCTTTCTAATTACTTCAAACAATGCATTCCAATTTGGGCGTATGCTGATGGCCTACAGAAGATCTAGACTCAGAAGCCGACAAAATCATCACGCCTTCATCAAGTTTCCACGTTAATTACAGCGTGCTAATTGAATGAGAAACCTGAAGTAGTGTAGGACTTGAAAAGTGGCTGATACAACGGATAATCAATCTCCAACAAATTCCTGATAAGCGATCCTAATTTGCTATGAGTGATACCAACTTACAGATATATTGTGAATAAACACGGGTGAGTTGTCTATGACAAGGTATTGAATTAAATAACTTATACAAACCAAACAAACTGTACGTGGCTTTAAAAAAAAGAATAACCTAACAAACTCATAAAATTTTGTAGTTAATTTATTGCAGTATTAATCACATTCCAGAAACGTAACAAAACAATTTTCATATAATGCTAGGGCGGTCCTGTTCGAAATAAGACTTACACACGTCATATCAGAGCAGAACGTAGGGAGTGGAGGGCGTGCGAAGCTGATCAGCAGCGTAGTGACGTACAGACTCTAAACTCTGAGGCAGTTTTTATTCGCATACAGAAGAAACTGAAATATTGCATACGTCACCACCACGTGACAAGACGGTGCCGTTAGGAATACAAAACTGAACAAAAGGGGCGTTTTTTTTCTACCGGTGGGACTTTCAGGATTTCATATTTCCTTTCAAATACATGCAGGTATTAGGATACATGATGAATATTCCACTGTGTGGAATGAATCCAACGTACTTAACAGCAATGTGTTTTGATTCCCTCTCTGCTATCACGGTAAATTATTTGTTTCAGCTTCTTACAGTAACCGCCTGTTATATTCCGCAGACAGTGTCTGGGTTAACTTCATTTTCCTCAAAAACAAAATAGGAACAGCGACATATTCAATATTAAGAATACGTAATTTAACAAAGTTTTTTCATTAATTTTTTGCTTACGTCTGGAGGATAAGCAACTCTTTTTATTCATAGGTTACTTGTATTACATTTTTAGTAAAAAATTAAATCAAGTATATGTCTTTTTAAACGACGAAGATTGGAATGCATTCGTAGTCAATACCTCACCAAGTCGAAACACGTATGTTGCGGCAAAGGGACGGCTTACTACTTGCAATAAAACACAATTAATAATTAGATTATTTAATTAGCATACCAACTAATGCATATACATAAAAATTCTTTGCATTAAAACATTTAAAATCACGAATTAAATATTTTAATGTAAAAATTTTTATGAATGTGCATTAGTTGGTATGCTAATTAAATGACTCTACGAAATGCACGGTGCAACGATAAAGATAACCATTAATTGTTTCCAGTAGCTAAAAACGCAACCATATGATAAGTGGGTCCCTGTCAACACGACATGGCGCGTTCTCAGTTTGCGGGTGATGGAACGGCCTCCAATATGGAGGGTAGAAGCGAATATATTGAATAAGCAGTTGCGGACAGCCGACAAGCGGTGGTCCTCCATCTTGGGAGTTGGGCGTGGTGCTAACAACTCCTCACCGTAAAAACGAATCTTATTACGAACTCTTCACACACAAAGCCACGGACCTGGACTGGTACTTTGTTAACGACTTAAGCAACGAAAGAAGAATATAGATTCGCAACTTGGAATGTTAGGAGCCTTTGTATGGCAGGTTCACTTACAGCAACAGCCAGGGAATTACCAAGATACAAATTAGATTTAGCGTGTATGCAGGAGGTTAGGGGCGACAAAGGGAGCACAGTGAGAGTCGGGGAATATAGTTTTTTCTATGGAACTTGAAAAGAAAATTATCGATTTGGAACAGGATTTTTTATACAATACAGAACAGTATCAGCAGTTAAGACAGTAGAGTTTGTTAGCGAAAGGGTGTCATATATAGTTGTGAGAGGTCGCTGATATACTCTCATGGTTCTGAATGTGCATGCACCAAATGAGGAGAAAAGTGATGATGCAAAGACAGTTTTTATGAGAAAATAGAGCAGGTATTTGATCATTTTTTTAAGTACCATACGAAAATTCTATTAGGAGATTTTAATGCAAATTAGGGAGAGAGAATATTTTCAAACAGACATGTGGGTATCACAGTCTACATCAGGATAGTAATGATAATGCTGTTAGAATAGTAAATTTTGCCACATTAAAAAATTCTAGTTTTTAAGAGCACGACCTTTCCGCACCGAAACATTCATAAGTACACCTGGACCTTTCCTGATGGGAAGACTCACAAGCAGATTGTTCACACATAGGTAGACAGGAGATGGGATTCGAGCATACTAGATGTACAAAGTTTCAGGGGAGCTGATTGTGCCACTGATCACTATCTGGTGGTTGCAAAAGTTTGGGAAATACTGGCAGGAAGTAAAAAAGTTGCACAGAAGTTTGATGGGGAAATATTTTGCCTCAGGAAGTTAAGTGATTTGCAGTTTAGGAAACAGTACCAGATTAAGATTTCCAGCAGGTCTGTATATACGGAGAACTTAAGTGATAGCGAGGAAATAATTAGGGCTTGGGAGAATATTTCAACCCGCTACCGACAGTCTAGGTCTGTATGAACTGAAGCAGCATAAACCAGGTTTGATGAAGAATGTTTAGGTTTTTTAGATCAAAGGAAGCAGCCTAAGTTCAGTGGGTATAGTATACAAGCCAAAGCAATGTAAATAATCTAAACAATGCAAGACGTAATGCTAGCAGACATTTAAGGAACAAAAGGAAGGAATATCTGAAAGCTAAAATTGATGAACTTGAAACTAACAGTAAGATTAAAAATAACAGAGACTTGTATAGGGGCATCGATTACGTTAAGAAGGGTTACCGGCCTAGAAAAAATAGAGTAAAGAATGAGAACTGTTATTTGATTACAGACTACCACAGTATTTTGGGTAGGTGGAGGAACCGTTTCTCTCAGCTGTTCAATGTACATGGGATTAGTAATGTTAGGCAGACAGAAATACAAGCAGCAGAACCACTAGTGCCTGAGCCAAGTGCCTCTGATTTTGAGTTGGCTATTTGAAAGCTAAAAAGTCACAAATCACCAGGTCTTGATCAAATCCCAGCAGAACTGATTAAGGCAGGGAGTAGAACAATTCACTATGAGACCCATAAACTTATTAATTCTATTTGGAATAAGGAGGAATTGCCTCAGGATGGGAAGAGGTCGCTTATTGTACCTATCTAAAACACGGGTGATAAAACAGATTTTAGTACTTGTAGGGGCATATCACTTTTGCTAACTTCGTACAAAATTTTATCCTACACCTTACCGTCAACGTTAACTCCATATACAGAGGAAATTATTGGGGATCATCAATGTGGATTTTGATGCAACAGGTAAGCTATTGATCAAATATTCTGCATTCGTCAAATACTTGAAAAAAATGGGAATACAAACAAGCAGTTCATCAGCTCTTTATAGACTTCAAGACAGCTTATGATTCAGTTAGGAGGGAGGTCTTATACAATATTCTCTACGATTTTGGTATCCCCATGAAACTAGTAAGGCTAAAAAAATGTTTCCGATTGAAAAGTATAACAGAGTGCGGGTTGGCAAGAATGTGTCTGACATGTTTCCTATGAGGAATGGTTTGAAACAAGGAGAAGTTATGTAGCCATTGCCTTTCAACTATGCTTTAAATTACGCCATTAGGAGGGTTCAGGTAACCCAGGACGGTTTGAAATTAAATGGTACACACCAGATTCTGGTTTATGCCAATGATGTTAATATATTGGGAGGAAGCTTACATGCTATATAAGAAAACGCAGAAGCTTTCGTAGTTGTTAGTAAGGAGATTGGACTAGGAGAAAATGGGAATAAAACTAAGTACATGGCCTAGTCTCTAGATCAGAATGCCGGAAGGGAATCACAGTTTGAAGAATGATAATGGTTTATTTGAAACGGTGCAAGAGTTCAATATTTGAGAACAAATTTAACAGATCACAATTCTATTCAGTAAGAAATTAAGAGCAGATTGAAGTCAGGGAATGCTTGCTATCATTCGGTGCAGAATGTTTTGTCTTCCAGTTTGCCACCTAAAATTTAAAGATTAAGATTTAGAGAACTATAATTTTGTCTGTTTTTTGTATCTGTGTGAAACTTGGTCGCTCAGATTGAGGGAGGAACGTAAGCTGAGGATGTTTGAGAATGCTGACGAGAATATTTGGTCCTAAGAGGGACGAGGTAACAGGGGAGTGGAGAAAACTACATAATGAGGAGCTTAATGACCTGTTCTCCTCACCCAATATTGTGCGGGTGATAAAATCTAGAAGAATGAGATGGGCAGGGTATGGAGCGCGTATGGTTGAGGGGAGAGGCGTGTACAGGATTTTGGTGCGAAAACCGGAGGAAAAGAGACCACTTGGGATACCCAGGGCTAGATGGGAGGATAATATTAAGATGGATCTTCAGGAAGTGGGATGTGGGAGTATGGACCGGAACGAGCTGACTCAGGATAGGGACAGGTGGCGGACACTTGTGAATGCGGTAATGAAACTTCGGGTTCCATAAAATGCGGGGAATTACTTGACTAGCTGCAAACCGGTTATCTTCTCTAGATGGACTCTGTTTCATGGAGTAAGTAAGTAAGTAAGTTATTAAGTAAATAAGTGAGCTAAAAATGCAATGTAGCATTCACTCTGAATGTTCAGTTCATTTCTGTTGTATCGCCTCAAAGAAGTAAATAATTTTAAACCAAAAAGACATTAACGACTATGAGTAAATTGCAATTAATTCTGCTGTCCTGCTTGCTAACATCAGCATCGACGTTATCCCAAGGATAAAGAGTATATTGAGTTTTCATTAGCCTACCATTCCCTTCTACAAAAACAGCAGTGCAGAACAATGTACAGTGGCATGAAATGATAGAAGAGAACTGAAAAGTTTTACCACAAATTCAGGATTTGTCATGTAAGTCGCATGAAATCATTCACGGTCAAAAATGGCGGTAGCATTACTGTGCACTACACTGCACAGAACATTATTACAAGTTCACAAAAAATTCAGTAATCTGATTAACATTCCACAGTTTTATAAGCATAAATCTACAGCTGCCAAATTATTGGAATGATGCAAGTTATATTACGCTGCACCCACTTGGTTGTTTTAAAAGACACAAAGTATAAATTCATTTTAGCAGAAGCGACAGGAATTTTGGCGAAATGTCACAACGGTCTATACAATAGAGGCTTCACGTTTATTCTAATGATAACTTTCAGTAATCCGACGATACGGATATTAAGCCATTGTTGTATTCAAGAAATAGGGCTGTTATCAGTGTTGTCAACAATTAGGAGGGAATAAATTATGTTGGAAACACATTTTCTGCAGTATATATACATATATATATACAAGGTATATATAATTTATAGTGTGTCTGTGTGTGTGTATATATATACACACACACACATATATATGGGTACCAAAGGAGTAGGACGGCCTCGATGGTGTGCACCTTGCTGACAGGTACATACTAATAAAACTCGAGTAAAGCCAGATATTCCTACTAAGTCCTATACATTAATGCCCAAGTCATGGCTCCTGCGCAACGTGTAAACGGCTAAGTCATGTAAGAGCGAAAAGCGAGTTCCCGACGCTTTAAATTTGGGACTGGTCAGCTGAGGGAGACAACCCCCACAGAAAACATCAGTCCTCAAGGATACCTGGGGGTTGGGCATTAGTCTGATAACGCCATCCTAAAAAAAATTTCTATTCAGAAACCATAGCGAAGCCAAGGCCAAACTGAAACGGCCGAGGCGCTATAGAAAGAAGAAGAAGAAGACATGAATATATAACGTAAAATTCAGCCTGGAATAGCAGGTACTGCTGTCTCTTTTACATAGGACGCATATAAACGAAATGAAGCGCAAAGAATGTCCTTTGCATTCAGGTGTCTTGCATTACTCAGTACAAATATTTCAATTTGCAGTGTTGGAAGGATCAAATTATTTTTCACAAGGACTTGTCGTGCATGATACAGTGACGGACTGTGTGAATGTGTACTGCCAAGTTGGAAATGAGATGACACAGCACGTAACATGAGCTAGTCCCTTTCAATGTTGTTTTAAATATAACGGCCTTCACATTTTTTAATGTAAAATATTTTGGGGTTTTAGTACACGTAATTTAAAAGCCAATTTAACAAATATTTAACACAATTTTCTTTCCAATCCCACAGTTCTGAAGAAATTAACTTGTAATATCGGATGTCCTAATAAACTTTTGACAATTCAGTGATGTTTGCAATATCAGTAAATCAACCCTACGTGCTTTGAAGTAAGCTTAAGGATAGGACGAATAATTCTTGTATCAATGCACATTTCTTCCACGGATCTCCATAAAAGGTAGCATTCAGCATCTGACAAGCGCTCCAGAATTACATGACTACCTTGGAATTAACTTTTTCAAGATTCTACCATTTACGAAACTTCCCTTTGCAAAACAGTGCACGTTTTGGACTAAATCTAAAACTGTCTCGTTGAATATCAGAGATAAGTATGGCAAACAATTCCATTAATTTTATTCAATGCATCCTGAACTATTTCGGGCAGAACGTGTAAGAATTGTTGCTGGGGTTACGACTGGATAGGAACTCCTTTTCTCAATTCAACGCTGTCTGCTCTTCATCATTAGCACATCAAACAGGTGGTTCAAACTGACAGCAGGGGAGTTGGTTCCGGTGTGCAAACGGACCTTGAAGAATGTATGAATTTTAAAACGCCCGTGAAAGCCGATACAAACAGATGATGGAGGAGAGAGAAAGAAAGAGAGAAAGTTAGAATAGAAGACAGAGAAACGTCAGAAAATGTCAAGACCACTAAAAGCGGTAAACGACCGCATTTCTTCTGTCTTTATTCATTTCTAGAGAATGAATTCTATCAGTCCTCAGGAGACTTTGCAATCCACTTTTCCGTTCAACATAGGTTTATTTGTGAAAATATTATTTTGTGAGTGTTCTGTTGTGTCATTTGATACACCTTGAAATTCTTAACAATGAAAATATTCGTAAATGTATATTCTTCCTCCATAAACTCTAGCTGTCAAGAAGGAATAACAAACAAAGATATTTTGATTTTCAACAGCTCAATTTTTCGGTTAGGACTTCATTATTTTCAATATGATTCCAGAAACTTTCTTTCTTTCTTTCTTTCTAGCCTTTTTCTTCTAACTTCACGCCCCGTCTTATAAGATTCGGAACTGAAGTGAAATCGAACAACATTGTAATTCAAATTGGCTTCCATCCACTTGATAATGATGGAACTATTTTGTCCAGTTTCTTTTTATGTCATTTACAGAGTACAAAACAATAAAAAATCAAAAAGAATTAAAGAAACTCCGATTCCAAACAAAATGCAACAAGCAGATGCAGCTGTAAGTAACAGAGAAACGAAGTGCACGCATTGCGCGTAATTAAGATAGTTACGAGTACAAAACCGACAAAAGTTATAGAAAATAAAATCGGACTTGTAAACACTTATTTTTGTACCTTATGTAAAATAATACAATGTGACAGAGATCACAGCTTTTAAATTTATAGGCGTTTTAAAAAATGTTCTTTCGAGCTACATAACCAATAAGTGTCTTATTTGTTCCTAACTATATTAAAAATTTACTAATTCTAAATCAGAGGACTTCATGTATATTCATTACAAATCGCAAGTTTTCACTCTTAGATGAAGAGAAAGATTCAACGAAAGAAAAAATCATTAGTTTCCTCCAAGTGAATTAAAAATATCAAATTTGTTCATGGATGATCAAAAAATGAAGATTTTGAAAGGAAATATTACATGTTTTTCGATTCGGCTCAAGACCAGTGCTCCTGCATAGAATATGATTTGTTGAATACAGAAAAAATTCGCGATACAGACATATATAATTCTGCAAAGCAGGACTGGTTACGTCTGAAAGGTATCAAAAAAGACATTACATTTTAAGAAAAGACATACAATTTGGCGTTAACAAATGAAAAGTTCAATGTTCAAAATTATCAAACACACCACTGGTCTTTAATAATGTATTCGCGACTACATGTTCCGGCTCCAACTGCGAGCGTCATTAGGCTTACGAACGTCGATGATGGAAAAATTACATTGTTCAACATAAATTTTTTCCTAAATTAATTGACACTTCCGAGTCATGGCAGAAAATCGTACTTTCAACATGGGTCAAAGGTTTTAATATGCTGTTTATTTATTCTTACCTATTTCAATTTCTTCAATACTAAGAATAATATCGTCACAAAATATATATCACAGACTAATAAGGCTTCCTACCACCCCTTCAATTGCCGTTAATTTTCAGTGTTCACACTGCAAATTAAAGGGACGATAAACACACCGACATTGTATGGGAGCGATAAAACAAAGGATCAAGTACTTGGATCACGGCTTAAGCAAAGGAAGTGTCTTCAAAAGGACACATTTGTGTCATTTCAAAGACAGAAGCAGTCAGGCATATCAACGTATTACTCAATGCACTGTAATTAATGTACTGAAATAACATACAAGAATTCATGGCCAAATTCCAACTTGAACACACTTCTAGACAGTGGATGCTCTTCACTTTGTTACCTAAGGACACTGTGAGGACAGTGTCTCTCCCCAATGGAAACAAGGTCACTTCTGTCCCACTGGTTCAAGCAGTTCACACGACACAAACACAATACCACATTCGGGTTTTGCAGCTAAAAACACGTTACTACGAACACCAGTGTAATACATGTGCTGACCTAAACGTTACAGCAATGGTGACTGTGCCGCCATGCGAGTACACTGAATTTTGCTGCTTTTGAAGAGTCAGCCAGTCGACGGACTGTCACTACAGAATAGAAAAATGTTCACTGCGTTCAGAAACAACACAAGGTCAGAGGAATGTGGTACAGACTGGTTTTAGGGATGTCACTATCTATTTGCCTTCAATTGCTGTTTGATAAAAATGCCCGAGGGATTTAGAAGGCGAAGTGTTTGTTTACTTAAGACAAAAAATTCGGTTTCCATAAAATACGGGATTTGTTTGAAAAACTGAGAAACAATTGCCTTCTCAAGATGGATTACCCAATGGAATTTTTTAGTTACTCCTTTCGTAAGTCAGCTAGTTATTTAGCTAGATTATTAGTAAGTATAAAGGACTTGACTTTTACCAGTGTGTAAAATATAAAATAATTCATTATATACGTGCCAGTATACAAGATAAAATTTGCTGCCGGATCCAATTAAGAAATGAAAGGAATCTCTAACGAATCGCAGGATCTGCATTTAATGTACTTTGAGATTCGGCGACAGAAAACAGAGTGTGAGTCCGGCAGATGTAAAAGAGTAATGCAACAGTAGACAATGTGAAGAAGAATGAAAGGGGAAGAGGCCGCTTACAAACTGAAGCGACATATAAAGCAGAGATAATCAATAATGAAGAGTATATCTTTTGCAGTAAGGCGCCTACACACGCAAACGTCTAACGACTCTGCAAAATACTATTTACCAATTCTGACTTGTTAAAGTGGGATGAGATTATGTATGAGATGAATGTAACACTAACATCTTTTATTACGTAGAATACAAGATCGTATGATTTATCTTATTTATCTCATACTTCAAATACGTGAGGCTTTTGTACGGGTGCCACGGATCAATTCTCTGATCAGTCATCTGCTAACGGACGAAAATAAGCACATCCATCACTTACACTGAATGAGTGACACAACGAGGAGGACGCACTGCCCAGTTTCCGCTACCGCACATCTCATTCCCACACTTAAGCCTCCAGTGCATGTACTTCAACATTTAGTGTGCGAAATATTTGTTCATCCACCACGCTTCGCTATTACATTGAACTGTCTTCACACCTACTAGCAGGCTTCTATAGTGCACCGCGTTCTGCATTATTTAGCAGGTACATTAAATAATTCTGTGGCCTCAACATTCGTCTTTCTGCTAACTTAATAGTATCAAGGTCTTCGCTCTTCTGTGGTAGTAAGCAGGGTAGCTTAACTTTTAGTTACTGAAGTTTCCGGGCAGTCTGCAAGACCCATAACTACATCACATTAACGTATTTCGTTATAAAAAATACCATAATATCATACATATAATTAAAACTACAGCCCACGTAGTTATATTGTTACATTCAACTGTTTGGCAAGTATTTGAAGCAGAACTGTAACTGAATAAACTGTAACCAGACTATTCAGAGATGAAAGTACAATTCTGAATGCAATTATTTTCTCATTTACCCACACTACATAGCCTGCCAATTCGTCACACGTAAAACCATGGAGCAGAGACCTTCTTGAGAAGGAAACATATCATCAGCTAATAAAGAAGCTCCCTGCATCTCGTCAAAACCGAACGTCCATGACCGTCTTCCCAACGACTAGTCTCGAGTCCCTAACCTGCGCCACACCAACACAGTCCTCGTATTCCTACCGATTTCTTGAAGATTCATTTCAATAATTAAATCCCATCTACATCTAGGTCTCCAACAGAGTCTCTATATGATTTGTAAATAATATTTATTGTGAGTGGCCGAAGCCTGATGTCACACCGTCTAAGGAGTGGGTGTGCGCCACTCGCATGCTGAGATTCCGGCTCCGAATTCCGACTGGGGGATGAAATTCTAACTCTTGTGAGATGTGTGTGTTTTGTCTAGTAGAGGCATCTGCGTCGAGATGATCCCTCTTCAAAATAGTCCTACCAACTGCGGTGTGTCTCATTGATGGTGAAGTCTCAACAGTCAGAAGGCAGTGGCACATTATAAGATGTAGTACCGAGAAAAGTAAATGGTTACGAGTGAAGTACAAAACAGCACGGTATTTGATACTAAGAGTCAGTATACTTCTTCCAGACTCCACTTTCTACCCCATCTATAAGCCCAAATATTATCCACCTTTTCCATCGCACGGACCGATATTAAGCGACGTTTAGCATACAAAAACTTCAACAATCATTAATTTTGTATCGATAAAGGCTAGGATATTGTTTCAGTAGGTCACGAAAGTTCATAGCCTTGAACTCTCGATAAAGGCCTGAATTATAAAGTGGAAAAAATTTGTCCTCGTAACTCACAAAACTGACTACCCTCCACACTAATCAATAATTTACTATATTCTCCCAGTAGTTCAACGCTGCCCCTAAGTGTACACTGTCAGTCGTATCTTGCATCGTCTGCCAACCGGACGTCTTGTGTAACCGACACTTATTATCTCAGGAAGAGAAAGTTAGGAGAAATACATGGAGCACAGCAAATATGAAGCGAGATCTCACACTTCAAACAATAACAGCCTTGTTGAATATCGTTTTAAAGTTCTTCTGTTCTTATATCGTTTGGGAGGGATTCCACTTAACATGAAGTCAGTATCAACACTTAACGCACTATACAACACCACCGTAATCATGTGTTTTTATATTACATATATTTGTGTCTGTGTGGATACTTTGGTTCACAGACATCAGTTGAAATTCGCCATGCAGAAGTTGCGCAATTCTTTAGGAATGCTAATGATCACGTGGACGCATTTCAGTGCCAGGTAAGCAGCATTACATTCCTCATTCATACTGTGCGATTACGGGATATCCATTTGGAGGAGGATCATATTTCTAACAATGTTAAGAAGTAAGATTCTTAATTTGAGAATTAATTTAGAATGTAGAACAAATGAAACTGATAAATGCAAAAGAAGGGAGGAATTGAACCATTCAATCAAATTTTGTACCTATACAGGCTGAGTTGGATAAATTAATGTAACAGATTTTTTAAATTAAAAATTGTGTTTTTCCCACTATGTCAAGTATTAATTAACATTTGTATATTTTACCTTTTATAGAAAATATACTTCAAAATTTGCGATATTCAGATCACATTAAACCTTGTACTTTTATCCACAAATTACAACTGTGCTTAATAAAAAATTTTCTCATTACAGTTACCGTAAACGTGATATCGAACATCTTCTTACTCTGACGGATTCCTTCACGTGGGAAGAACTGCCGACCAGAGATCCCGATACAGGATATTTAACAACTGCTGGGTATATCCCGAGAATTCAGAGCTTTACCAAATACACGGCGTTATTCTCATTTGCAGGCCACATTATCCAAAGCACCGTACGCATTATAACGAGCCATGACACAATCTATCCTCTGTGGTTCCCCGTTGACGCATCAAAGAGCCCAATATACGAAATTATTAACGTAATGCAGGTATGTTCATATCGGTAAGTTAATTAATTCTAATTATCCTCAAAATCTGTACACCCTGGTGTTTCAAACTTCGACACCCGAAAATTTAGCACATTACAGCTAAACACCGTAGAATATCAATACAACGCCAATATTTTGGGCGAGACAGAAGTTTTGAAATACATATTTAACATGTATATACTTGTTACCTTTTCGCTAATAACGGCAGCTGTCTAAATCGTGCCAGTAATTAAGATAATAAAAGCTATATTTTAGGTCAATAAAGCGAAGACGCCACAAAACTAGACATACAACATGATTGCTATTAATAAGCGTACATTACAGCAATACCATTAGCGGTCTGGGCAGACCCTGACTGCTCCAGGAGGGTGAGGCTACCAGATCATAATAGAATCAGCATATGAAGATGGTAGGGTTACCAGACATACGCACCGGCATATTTATACTCCCCTCCCACGGAAAATATTCCTGGTATTTAATTATGTGAATGCTGTATCGACTCCAGCCTCACAGGGCTGCCGGGCGGCCACGACATGCCCCATTAAAAATACGTAATAACAATTTGAGGATCGAAAGAAATATATAGACAGGGACATTTCTATTAAAAGGCTATGTACACTGCGGGAGACACTAGTTCACCGATTTCAACAACACCTGCCTTGTGCAAAACGTTCAGTCGGTATATGTGATTTTGTGTAGGTAGCGCTCACTTGAACATTTAGATATGTTACCTGTAAGTGGCGGTGTGCGTCGTAAAATAGTTAAATTTCGATAAAAATGACTTGTAATTAATACCACACAGATTGCCTTTCGGAAAATAATTAGTCATACATTTACCCTCCTACGAAAAGTCGTAATATCGTTTCGAAAATATGACGTAAAATGCGATTTCGTGCCCTAATTTACGTGGTGGCGAACAGCTCAGTTCAAAGGCCACAAACCTAAAACAAACTAGTAGAAAACCCATTTACTATTATATTGTAGAACAAATGTAGTTATTCATCGTCGTTTCCACGTATATAATAAAAACATACAACTAAACAAACGACCGGTCTACTGGCTATAATGTAAATAATACCAAATAACACAATGCATTCTATAAGGCATGTTTCTCTGTTATAGTACGTACTTAAATTGGATTTGTGGTCGTGATTTGGCTACTGTACTCTTCACACAAGCGATTGCAGGAGAGCTGTCTTGATACTCTCTCAGATGTAATGACGAAAACACAAGTTTCTTGGAATGTTAGCCGTTTATTACAATGTTTCACAATAAGAAACACATTACTTTTCAAAAAGCGTAAAATAATTTCAAAATTCTCAAGCAATAGCTACAAAACAAACAAAACACAAACAAAATAATTAAGAAAGACGTTTAATTTTCTTATCAAAGCCTTCCTTCTAACAAAAAGAAAATGTCAGTCAGGACTCCCAGGACTTTTCTATTGACACCTAAAATTACAGCTAAGCAGCCGTTAATAACGATCTCAGAGATGTCAGAAAGTTGTTTTACTTCAGGTCCTTCATTGAAGGAAGACACTAATACAAGCACAGTTACCCACGTGTCTAACATGTTTTGTTGATCTTCTGATTACGATGCAAAACACTGTCACTGTTATGCAAATACAAACCAGTCACTAGTGTTCAGATTTCTCACTTCAAATTGATACTGCCCTTATAAAACGCAAATAATCCCTTTGGACCATGACGTATAAAACAAGACAGGCAATGTACGTGAAACGTAATATTGTCGCGCGTTCGCATGACGACCTTTACATTGGAAATGGTACAGTGCTTTATTTTATACTGTTAAGACATGCACGTCCCTGTCAACAAAAAAACACGTATTTAACGATCTGTGTTCTATTTATTGTTGCACTACGCACATCGCTGCCAGTAAAGGAAATACACTTAAGTCTTCATGTAAAATCCGTCATATTGTAGTCCGACTTAAAAAAGTTTAAGATTTTCTCGAAATTTTTTTATAAAAACGGGACGCATGCTGGTACACGCGGACAAACGGACATAACGAAATAATATACGTGTATCGTAATTAAGCGAACAGGCTTTAAAAACCCGGGATATCACCATAATTCGCCTGTGATATAATAAGTATTACACTTTACCAGTTTATGTCTATTATACATGAAACCATATCTTCTCTGGGCAGCATTATATTTCCACGTGCGACCGAAATTTTTTAATATATATTCTTCGAGGTTTGACGCGTAACGCACGATTTTCTGGAAAAAAGTATCAAACCCAATACACATGGTTTGATTTTCTTTACCAATTAGACCGAAATATCCCTATTCTGCAAGAATTCAGCGAGATATAGCACATTTTGAAGAGCTTCATGCAAGGAAACTCGTAATTCTTTTAGAATTTAATGAAAATTGAAATTTCCCGCCATACTTTACAACAATTTTCGAACATCAAAAGTCATGAAGAACCGATAAGTGTGAGTTCAGCTGTTCCCAGCAGGCGGACATGGTGAATATAACAGTCGCTTTTCGAAATTTTTAAAAAGCTCCTAATTAAGAAATAAAGTCAAATTTTATGTATCCGTTTATTACATTTCGGGCATTTTGTTTATTTTTCGCAATTCAATTTGTTTCTTTTACGAATATATACGCCAGTGGACTCCCGCTAGCCGTGTTGGATACAGATACAATTTTTTATGAATCACTTGAATTTTTCCCTTTTCTATTTGAATGATAGAACAGTTGAAATAACGCGAAGATTAACCTTGAACTACACTTCAGTTTCTCGTCACAAGAAATCAATATAATACTAAATTGACTGTGATGGCCTTGTTTATAATATTAGAAGCTATTTAAGACTCAATTGGATTAAAGCTTCGAAATGTCATTGGTCCGCGTAAGAAACGTTGCAGCGTTATAGGTTCGAGAATTAGTGGCGTACCGACTGGTCAGTTATGAGCGCTTCGAATTATCACCACACATTTTAGGAATTAGTCACGTTTGATTGTTAGTTATTTTGGCAGTTACCGTTTATATTCAAAGTTTAACTTCTCTGGAGCACTGAAGTTATGTCCTGCTGTGACATTTTCTTAAATCTACTGACAACGTCGAACAAAAATAGTGAGTCCTAGCGGTCACATTGACTTTCTGCATTCCTTGCACATCAGATATCTACCAATGACCGGCTATGTTTTTAATCGCAAGTAATTATTATTGTTATTATTATTATTATTACTATTAGTAGTAGTAGTAGTAGTAGTAGTAGTAGTAGCAGTATAGTAGTGGCAGTAGTAGTATTAATGCAGTATAATATTCTTCCTCATGACAAACTCGAAACCTATTTTTAACTTAAAAAAATATATGAATATACAATATTCTTTCACAAATATGAACGTTAAAATTTGGATTCCTAAGAAAGCATACACCAACGTTCGCACACTGACAAAATCAGCTAAAGTATCCCCATTTCTCAAAGGAATTAAGAAATTGCAAGACGAAAATATGACTTTGTAGATTATAACGATGAAAGAATAGCTGTGAAGGTACCCAAACTGGCATCGTTGTTTCGAAATGTAATACAAAAACGGATAGATGATCATGTCTGTCTGACGATTATTTTTATTTCGGCACAAAAACCGTCAATTATATTAAATTTAATCATCTTTCTTTCAAATCTGATGTGGAATAGTACAAACCATACTTTAATTATTCACATAAGTATTAATATTTGGAGTTTCAAAAGCAGTTCCCACAAAAGTTCCAGTCATACGGCATAACATGTCACCTGGTCCTGATACAGTGTTAGTACAAACGTTTCGCAGGCACACACTTCCTAAATATTCATGGAAGTGGGAAAAGGGTAAGCGACCCACCAACCAAAATCAATCAGACAAAAAGTCAACGGAGGGCGCAGAGTTGCGACTGGCGCTATTTGACGTCTCGTCGTAGGTATGGCCTTTCCTGCGGCCTAAACGCAGTGCTAGGCTATGAAGTGTGCAACTTATAAGCACAGTGTAGCATTCTATTTGTGTTATCGGATTTCCCGTTTTATCTACGGCCATTTATGTCGCCATACTACGGAATTATATTGCAAAAGTCAGTACGTTTGCTAGCACAGAATAAATTTCGTTGACTGTATGACGAGGGATTTATCCTGTTTTGGCTCATTCACGTTGACTGAGGAATTCTGCAGCCTTAGTGAACCCACAAGTTGGTAGAATGCGGGCCGCGTTCCGAAGTTTAATTACACTTAGAGCTGCCAAAATTATTGTAGCCGTAGCCTCGGCAGCCGATCAGTACCATGATCACTTCAATCGCCCAAATCACCCGTCTCTTCTGCCATGCTGACTTCAATCCTTACTTTCAAATTACACGCGACTTCCTTCACATTTCGGTTGGAACAATTTCCCGAAACGTCGTGTTCTCTGTACCAGCTAAATTTCGACCTAACGTACAGGTCGGTGCTCCGGGGTTTTTGGAGGAAAATTATAACTCCAGATCCTCCTAAATTTACTAGTCACCAGCATAACAAAGTCACTTATTGCAAATTCTAAATCCCTTTGCTCTACCGCCTGCATCTTCCAAGCATGTGTGCGGGTATCACAAATCGAGATAGTGCACGCGTAGTTTAACACATGAACAAACAACTGTTTATAAGGCATAACACCATTTCTGAAAACAAGCCACTTCCCTCATAAAGCAGATAGGCAAGCATATCCAACTTGTTTGACCCTACCTTTGGACCTGATTCACGATAGTCACACCAATATACCGAGATGTTTCGAACCAATAATTTGTTTCTTCGAAAGGTTGACGGCGATCCGCCAGTCCTGCAGCCATTACCTAACGTTGTTCAGACATACAATTATCTCCAAGTAGCTGACATGCCAGTACAAATTACCCCGAATTTCAGAAGTTTGCAACACAGAATGAGTGGCATAAATTTCGGTATGTCAGCTCTCCCTTGAACATTCCGCTTAATAGAAAAAACATGTTACTATTCTTTGCCGGTCCCAGTGGCCGTGCTGTCGAAGGCGTAGGTCTGCGGCCGCTCGTCTGCTGAGATCGTGGGTTCGAATCCGAATGGGGGCATGGATGTTTGTCTGTTGTGAGTGTTGTGTTTTGTGAAGTAGAGGTCTCTGCCATGAGGTTATCACTAGTCCAGATGAGTCCTACCAACTGTGATGCATCGTTGTGTGTGATCAAGAAATCTCAAGAACGAGAAGGCCATGGCCCGGGTGGGGCCGCAGCGCCACAGGGGGGAAATATTACTCTGCTTTACTACTTACCCTTTACCTCATTAATTGAAGCTTTTATTGTGTTGAATAATACCGTTTTCTTCCCATATCTCGCTCGTTGTCACTACTAGAAAACGTGCTACAGCGACTGACTTACCGTCGATCGAACAAAATATCAAATCCCTTTCCGAAAATCGGTATTTATTTCCACAAAATAAAAGATTACTGACATACAAAGTCTTCACGGCTTTAGTGTTTGGCAAAATACTCTATTGAAAATATCGGTACTTCACTCACTTTTTTCTAGTTATGTCATAACATACAAACGAATAATATGAAGTATGCTGAAATAATTATAGGAGTAGTTCAGTAACACAGTCATTACACATGTTTAAACTCAGTCTCAATTGCAACTACTTTCTTACCCCTTATATGCCCTCTGTCACCACTGCTGTCAAACACCTGAGTAAAATCTCAAAGTATGCAAGGCCGCCGTAAATGAATGTTTTCAGCAACACAATTAAACAGTGAACACTAAATTACTATTTTTACTTCGATTAATAGAAAAAGTCCCTTTGCCAAATTTATTAAATCTAGGCACTCCCACAGGTCATGGCAACAATCTTCATGGTAAACACATACACTGGCCTCCTAAACTTGTATGCTACGCTAGTGTGTGTCGCCGGCAGTCAGCTGGAGAAGCTCAGGTCGGCGCTGTTAGACATCCGACAGACACACGGCATATCGCTGCAGTACTGTGGAGGTGAGAAGGATGAACTGGAAGCAGCACGACAGAAAAATCATTCTGAACAATTCCGTCCCATGCAGGAACAACTTAAAAATTGTATACGTCATCACCAGGAGATAAAGCGGTAAGGCAAACAACTATACTTTACCTATAAATAATGTTACTCTCGACAATAAAAAATAATTTGCGTTTTGCTACAAAATCTTCCACTATTTCAGATACATGGCAGTACTGGAAGATACAGTAAACCTTCCACTCTGTGGACTATTCCTGCTTCTCTTATCGTTGATGTGTTTTGACGCCTTCTCTGCAGTCACGGTACAGTATGCACTTCATTATTCATGCCCCTACTCGTATATACATTTCATGATTTGTTCTATAATAGAGAATCTCGCTCACACAGACTTTTTTGTCTTCGGCCAATTCGTACACTTTCAAGTTGTCTTCCGTTGTAAAATTAGACACGATAATCTTAACGAAATATATACCAAGGCTTGGTGTATGTCAAGATATGCTTTCTTATCGGTAGAAACCACACGACTGGGACACGAAATGCACTGTACATCCTACATCCATTACACCCATTCGTGAATGCGACAAGCAGGAACTGTTTTCCATTTGTTGAATTAAGAATGTAACACGACAAGCATGAGCTACGAAACTTTATTTTATCGGAATTTACTGACTAATATATATAAAACACTTCATATTTCTTATCCTGATTTGTTGTGTAATAATAGAATGTTTATTTTCGTATAGTATTTCCTCTTAAATTGCTATGTTAATTCCCTCTCACATTTTTTTCTCTGTGACAACATCCCCCACCCCACACTCACACACGCCCAAACATTACAAAACCCACACATACACAAACCCACATGTTACAAACACCACACACACACACACACTCAAGCACGTGAGCACGTCCACACATTACAAAACCCTGGCATACACACACACACACACACACAGATATTACAAACACCCGCCCCCCCACACACTCTCACATATGCCCACAAATTACAAAACCCACACACCCACATACTCGTATTACAAACACCACACACTCACAAACGCGCGCGCGCGCCCACTTATTACAAAACTCACGCACACACACACACACACACACACACACACACCCATATATTACAAACCCCCCCCCACACACACACACACACACACACACATACACCCACAAGCATGCCCACACATTACAAAAACCAACACA